>Ga0207031_10195_pt1 | contig 16835 bp, 8 predicted proteins | sample Alteio_BWMinCont_37_FD_153278 | JGI IMG/M metagenome (GOLD analysis project Ga0207031, IMG submission 153278) | Enriched cells from forest soil in Barre Woods Harvard Forest LTER site, Petersham, Massachusetts, United States -... | ecosystem: Environmental > Terrestrial > Soil > Temperate forest >... | reverse complement strand
CCCGTAGATTGAAAGTCCTGGAAACCGGTGGCGTTGGCCGTCACTGTGTATGTTCCGGCAGGTAGGGCCAACAGGCGATACTCGCCGTCGGGCCCGGACGTGGTTTCCTTTACCAGGTTGGTCTCGACGTTGGTCGCTGTTACGCGCGCGCCGGCCACAACAGCTTCTGATTTGTCTCGAACGAACCCAAATATCGAGCCCGTAACATCAGCACGTATGACGCCCGCGCAGAACACAACTAGAGCGACCATGCGAAGACTATGACAGTTTCGTAATCTGCGTACCCCGTGGTTCATGGGAGCGATTATGATATGACATACACGCAATGTCAATCAAATTACGATTCACTCTCTATTCGATGCTTCTTCTCGCCGTTCTTAGCCTTCAGGCTGCCACCCTGAAAGCCGTTTTTCCGCCGGGTAGCAAAATAATCGGCCCCTATAGCCCTGGCATCGTTGCAGGGGATTACCTCTACGTGTCCGGCCAGGGAGCTAGGCGAGCCGATGGGACTTTTCCATCCGACGCAGCCGCGCAAACCCGCGAGTGTCTCGATAAAATCAAGACCATCGTCGCCGAAGCCGGATTCCAGATGGCGGGCATGGTTTACTCGCAGGTCTACGTGCGCGATGCGTCGGCGTTTGCAGAAGTCGACCGCGCTTGGGCCGAGTATTTCCCGACCAACTGGCCGGCTCGCTCCATGATCGGTGTTGCCAACCTCCCGGATAACACGCCTGTCGAAGTGAACGCGGTTGTGATTCGCGATCCCGCCGCGAAGAAATCAGTACTGTTTGGGAAGGCCGTAACCGGCAACTTTCCGAGCCCGGTACCGGATGCTGTGCTAACCCCCGACCGCGCCTACATTTCAGACTGCCGCGGCACGGGCGCGAGCGACATTTCATCTGAAGTGAAAGCCGCGCTCGACCACATGGGAGTGGTTTTGAAAGCAGCCGGACTGGATCATCGACACATGGTGTTCATGAATCCATTTATGCTGGATTCCGTCGGCTACGATGTAATGGGCCATGTCTACGCTCAGTACTTCGAGTTCGGCAATACGCCCGCCCGCGCCACCATCAACGTCGCCGCTCTTCCCGAAGGTGCGCACATCGAGTTCACCGGCGTAGCAGTTCGCGATCTCAGTAAGCGCCTCGCGGTCCGCCCGAAAAACATGCCGCCTAGTCCCACCGCCAGCCCCTGCGTCTTTGCCGGCGATACGTTCTACTGCTCCGCCAAATCCGGATTCATCCCCGGCCCGCACAGCGGAATTTTTGCTGAGACGGTGGAAGGCCAGACTCGCATGAGCATGCGCAACCTGCTGGACGGTCTCGAAGAAGCCGGCCTCGGTTTCGAGAATGTAGTTGCCTCCAACGTCTACCTCGACGACATTCAAGATTTTACGAAGATGAATAGCATTTACAAGCTCTTCTTCAGCGACACTCCTCCTTCGCGGACCACCATCCAGCAGCGTGCCGCTGCGGAGCACAAGGCGAACACACGCGAAGGATATCCCGCCCTGGAACAGATCTCCATCGTCGCTGTGAAAGGCCCGGCGAAATATGAGCTAAAAGCCAACTCACCGAAGTTTTGGAAGCTCATCGCACCGAATACGAAGCTCGAAACCATCGCCAAGGGCTTCGGTTTCACCGAAGGACCAGTCTGGGATGAACGCGGTTTTCTCTACGTCAGCGATGAAGTGACCAACAAGATTTTCAAATTGTTTCCTGACGGCCATCACGAAGATATCGTGAGCCTCGGCGATCCGGACGGCAACACCTACGACAAGCAGCACCACTTGATCGACTGCGCCAGCGTTCTGCGCGCCATCATCGCCGTGGAGCCCGACGGAAAATACAAAGTCCTGGCCGATCGCTTTCAAGGTAAGAAATTCAACAGTCCCAACGATGTCGTCCCCGGCCCCGACGGCGCGCTATATTTCACGGACCCCACGCTCGATCTTGTCAAAGGCGAAAAGCAGGAGTTGCCGTATCAAGGCGTGTTCCGGCTGGGTGCCGACGGGAAAGTCCGTCTACTGATCAAGGATATGGCGCAGCCCAATGGCCTGGCATTCTCTCCCGACGGGCGCAAACTCTACGTGGATGACAGCGAGCGCAAAGAAATCCGCGTGTGGGATGTCACGCGCGACGGCGGAGTCCGCAACGGCCGGCTGTTCGGAAAACTGGATGGGCCCGGCGATCCTGACGGCATGCGTGTCGACACGCTCGGAAATCTCTACGTAACGGGCCAATCCGGAATTTGGGTTTGGGACGCCGCCGGCACTCACCTGGGCACCATCGTGCTCCCCGAACAGACGGCAAATCTCACCTGGGGCGATCCCGATTACGGAACGCTCTACATTACATCGAGTACGTCGGTGCTAAAGCTCCGTACGAAGGTCAATGGGTTCGTCCCCTATAAATAAGCGACGTGGCGCAGACACTCATGTCTGCAGCGCCGAGACTCATCTCGGCGCTATTTGGCTAAGCAAGATGCTTTCCCAGAGTCGGCGCTCGTTCCCACCACCTCTTAGAAACTCTCACATGCTACTATCAGCCAGAAGAAGATTCCATCGCATGAAGACCGCTCTTTCACTTCTCTTTTGTTGCCTCCCGGCCTTGCTCGCGCAGTCTCAGGAAGTCTGCAAGGTCACCCAGCCCACCGCCAGCTTCGCCATTCACCACTTGGCCGGTGAGCCCGAACTCAACACGGATCCGACTTCTCCCTTGTGGAGGTCCGTCGCCACCGCCGTCATCGTGAAGGATTGCACGCACGTGATCGAGTATTCGGATGTCAAAACGACAGTTCGAGGTTTCTGGACCGATAAAGATTTGTACCTGCTGTTCGAGTGCCCTTACAAAGTTCTGAACCTGTGGGAGCCGCCAATGGGCGGTGGACCTCGCAACAAACTATGGGATCGCGATGTGGTGGAAATGTTTCTCGGCGACGATTGGAAGAACATTCGCCACTATCGCGAGTTCGAGATCGCGCCCACCGGCGATTGGATCGATCTCGCCATCAACCTGGACAAACAAAGCTACGACCAAAGCTGGCGATCTGGTTGGAAGACCGCTGCGCGCATCGATAAGAAGACCAAGATATGGTACGCGGCCGCCCGAATTCCGCTTGCTGCTATTAGCGACCAGCACGTGAAAGAGGGCACTAAGTGGCGCGCGAATCTGTATCGCATTGATGGCGTAGGCGGCGATCCCCAACGGCATTTCCTGTGTTGGCAACCCACCTGCGTAGTGAACCGCGACCCCAACCACGTTCCGGAGAACTTCGGGAGTATTATTTTCGAGCAATGAGTAACCGCCCACTCAGCATCCCACCCAACCGCTTGCTGACGCGCGCGGCTCGGAACCATTCTTCGTTCTCCGAGCCCCGTACCGAGCCGGGACCGGAAGGGAGCGCCTTGTCTGTCCGGTTGCTAGTCACCGTTTCTCTCTTCGCCCTCACCCTCGCCGCCCAAACCCCATCGTCCGCATCTCCCAACCCAGTAGAAGCCGGACGCGCGCGATTCAATGTTCGATGCGCGGGCTGTCACGGCCAGGACGGTCTCGGAGGCGAGCGCGCACCCGCCATCGGGCGTGCCTGGCGATCGCGCACGGAAAGTGAAGGTACCCTGCGCGATACGATTCTCCACGGCATTCCCGATGTAGGAATGCCCGCCTTCGACGTGCCGGCCGAGGAGTTGCAGCAGTTGGTGGCATTCCTGCAGTCGCGGGTTTTGCCGCTCGCGAAGACCACCATCGCAGGCGACATGCATTCCGGAGAGGCCCTTTTCTTTGGCAAGGGCCGTTGCGCGGAGTGCCATATGGTATGGGGCCGAGGTAGCGTGAACGGCCCGGATCTTACCGAAGCCGCCGGCAAACTCACGCTGGCCGAAGTCGAAACCGCGCTACGAAAACCGGGTACTCGCCGCGTGGATGGTTACCGTGTTGCCAAAATTCATCTCGTCAAGGGCGGCGATGTGCGTGGATTTGTCCGCAATGAGAGCAGCCAGGACATCCAGTTGCAAGGTTTTGATGGCCGCCTCCACTTACTCTGGAAAAGTGAAGTCGCGAGTATCGATCGCGAGGCTGGTTCCTATATGCCGGCCTGGAACGGTTCGCCAGCGGAAACACGCGACGTCATCGCCTTCCTGGCCCACGCGCCCGAGTGGAAGCCCGACTCGAGCGCCAAGCCCATCGACGAAATTCCAGGAGGAGTTGCCTGGCACGATGTCGTCGATCCGAGGCCGGGCGAGTGGCCCACCTACCACGGACAGCTAAATGGCAATCGGTACACCGAACTTATTCAGATTACTCCGGGCAACGTTCGGAATCTTGCACCGAAGTGGATCTATTCCATGGGCAGCGGTCATTCGCTCGAAGTGACGCCCGTCGTGGTGGATGGCGTGATGTACGTCACGAGAGTAAATTCGGCCTATGCTCTGGACGCGCGGACCGGCCGCGAGATCTGGCACTATATACGTCCGCAATCCAAAAACTTGACCGGCGACGCAGGGGGCGGAATCAATCGTGGAGTGGCCGTGTTGGGCGACCGTGTTTTTATAGTGACTGACAACGCGCACCTCCTCGCGCTGCACCGGTTGAACGGCGCTCTGCTGTGGGATGTCGAAATGGCCAATTCGCACCAGCACTACGGATCCACTGCCGCGCCGCTAATCGTCGGCGACCTGGTGATCGCGGGCGTGTCCGGCGGCGACGAAGGCATTCGCGGCCAGCTCAATGCATTCCGCGCTGATACGGGCGAACGTGCCTGGCGTTTTTGGTCCATCCCCGCTCCAGGTGATCCGGAAGCCAGCACGTGGATCGGACGGGCCCTCGAACACGGCTGCGGCGCAACCTGGCTCACTGGTACATATGACCGTGAAACCGACACCCTGATCTGGCCCATCGGAAATCCATGCCCGGATTTCAATGGCGATGAGCGCAAAGGCGACAACCTCTACACCGATTCCGTAATCGCCCTCGATCCCAAAAGTGGCAAGTTGAAATGGCATTACCAGTTCACGCCGCACGATCTGCACGATTGGGATGCAACCGAAACGCCCATGCTGGTCGACATGAATTACAAAGGCGAGCCGCGCAAGCTGCTGCTGCAGGCTAATCGCAATGGATTTTTCTATGTTCTCGATCGCACCAACGGCAAATTTATCTACGCCAGCCCGTTCGTGAAAAAACTGACCTGGGCCAAGGGAATCGGCTCGGACGGACGCCCAGTGCTCTCGGACGGTTGGCAGCCCACTGTCGAAGGCACCGAGATCTGCCCCTCCATGGATGGCGCGTCCAACTGGATGTCCACGGCATACAATCCGGGCACTGGCCTGTTCTATTTGCTCGCCCTCGAGAAATGCAACATCTTCAGCAAGAATTCGGAATGGTGGAAACAGGGCGAGTCCTTCTACGGTGGGTCAGCCCGGCCTGTTGCGTCCGAAGAGCCGCATAAATATTTGCGCGCCATGGATCCGCAAACCGGCAAAATCGCTTGGGAGTATGAGCAAGCGGGTCCCGGCGAGGCCTGGGGAGGTTTGCTAGCTACTGCCAATGGACTGATTTTTTTCGGCGATGACGATGGCGCGTTTACGGCACTGGATGCCAGGAACGGCAAACAACTCTGGCACATGCCTCTGAGCGCACGCTGGCATGGATCTCCAATGACGTATACAGTAGATGGCAAGCAATACATTGCCGTTGCCGTGAACTCAAACATCATCGCATTCGGTTTAATTGAATAAATAAATGTGGGGCAGGTTGCCAACCTGCGCGCCGATTGCCAATCGGCGCAACGATTAGTGAGTTGAGGTGAACCTATGACGAATTCCGCAACAAGACGCCGCTTTTTCGGTAACGCGCTGGCCACTGCCGGTCTCCTGGAAGCATCCGCGCTAGCTGGTACCGACACCACACACGCCGAAGGCGAGGATTATTACGACAAGCTCGGCGTCACGAAAATCATTAATGCCGCGGGCACTTACACGATGTTCACCGCGTCAATTATGCCGCCTTCCGTTCAGGCCGCTGTGGCCAAAGCCGCGAAACATCCCGTGCGCCTGGCCGAACTGCAGAAAAAAGCCGGCGAATATCTGGCCAAGAAGCTGAAGTGCGAGGGAGCTCTAGTCAGTGCCGGAGCCGCCTCCGCTCTCACGCTGGGAACAGCTGCGTGCATGACGGTGGGAAACCGAAAATCGGCCGAAATGCTGCCGTCGGAAGTGTCCGGTCTTAAGAATGAGGTGATCGTTCAGAAGACCCATCGGTACGGGTATGACCATGCCATGAGGAACTGCGGTGTGCGAATCGTGGAAGTGGAAACGCAAGAAGAATACGAGCGAGCCTTCACCGATCGCACGGTGATGACCAACTTCTTCAATGCTGCGGAGCAAGGCCAGATCGGCCGCGAAGACTGGATCCGAGTAGCCCACAAGCATGGTGTCCCCTGTTTCAACGATGCCGCCGCCGACGTGCCGCCTATCTCCAATCTCTGGAACTATACCCAGATGGGCTTCGACCTTGTGGCTTTTTCGGGCGGGAAGGGAATTCGCGGGCCCCAGAACGCCGGCCTGTTGCTCGGCCGGAAAGATCTCATCGAAGCCGCCACCTGGAACAACAACCCCTTCGATGAGACCGTGGGCCGCGGTATGAAAGTGGCCAAGGAACAAATCATCGGAATGGTAGCCGCCGTGGATTGGTTCCTGAGCCAGACCGACCAAGCCATGGAAGCTGAATTTCGCCGCCGCGCGAACCGCATTGCCGCCGAGCTCAAGACCGTCCCCACGCTCACCCACGAGATTCATGTTCCTCCAGTCGCCAATAATGTTCCACACCTGGTGATCCGTTACGATCAGTCTCGCGTAAAAAAGAGCCCGCTCGAAGTCGCGGAGATTCTACGCACTGGGTCGCCCGCCATCGAGTTGAATCCATCCACCGGCCGCAAATCCGGCACGACGGGATTGCCCTCCGACGAGAACACCATCGTGGTCGGCGTCTGGATGCTGGAGCCCGGCGAAGATCTCATCGTCGCGCGCCGCCTGCGCGAAGTGCTGTCTAAAGCGGTGGCTTAGGCTCCATGGTCCGCCGTGACTTTCTTGCCAGCGCCCTGGCCGGAAGCGCCTTAGCCGCGCAAACAGCCACAACCGATGCGACCATCGAGCGGCCCGCCACGGGAGCTCCACGCAAGGGAAAAGTGCTGGCCCTGATTACGCCGCACCTGGATGACGGCCCCATTTTTGCCGGTGGCACCATCGCCAAACTGTTGCGTGAAGGAGCCACGGGATATTTCATTCGCACCAGCAACGACGAAAAGGACTCCTTCAATCTATCGCTTGGCGAAACCGTTCTCGCAAATGAACGCGATACTGCGGAGGTAATCCGCGTACTCGGGCTCGCAAAGGTTTTCGACTTGAGCTATCGTAACCATCGCATGGACGATATTGCGCCCACGGAATTGCGAGCCCGGCTGATCTTCCTCTTCCGGCTCCTGAAAGTGGATATGGTTTTCAGCTACGACCCTTGGGGTCACTACGAAGAGAATCCGGACCATTATGTAACCGCGCGAGCCGTTGAAGCAGCCTGCTGGATGTCCGGCGGCAAGCTGGATCTTCCCGAACATTTCGCGGCGGGGTTACAGCCGCACAGCGTAAGCGAAAAATATTATTTCGCGCGCGGCCCTCAACTAGTGAACCGCGCAGTCGACATTGCTCCCACCTTTGAAACGAAGCTGGCCGGCATTCGCGCCTGTCGCACCATGATCGATCACATGGTCCGGGACCTGGAAACTTCTCTAGCCGAACGGAAGCTGCGTCTCCCGACCCTTACGAGTGACGAATTCATCAACCAGGCCTTCCAGCAACGCGACGCCAACATCGGCAAAAGGCACGGCCTGGAATACGCCGAAGAGTTCCATTACATCGGTCCCGACACAAGCCTGGATCATTTCATCAAAGAAAACGCCATCCCCTTATAATGCGTGGTGGGCGGACCCCAGTCCGCAGCCGCCGCCGACGTCTTAACGCTCGAAGAGCGGGTCCAGAGAGACGTTGAAGTAGAGCCGATTTCACGGGATCGGAGTCGATTCCCTCCCAACGCGCATGCTTCTCCGAACACCGTTGTTGGACCACGAGCGGCATAAGTCCGGGATGCCGACTCGGCCAAGTGAAACTTCCTCCAACCAGACTTCGCGCGCGCGTCCCCCTAATCCGAGCTTCGTACGAGTGGCGCGTCATCCGCCCAAGGGAATCCGATCCACGACCTGTCTTCGCAAGACAGGCCCAACTTTCCAAGAAGCGAATTCCGATACGGCAATTCAGTTTCGGACAAGTGCGGTTATTCGCGCGGGTGGCGAGCTGCAAAAACTGAGCGCCGTACGCGCCTGTGTCATTCGACGCGTAGCGCGACCGCAGGCTCGACACGCATTCCAGCACGGGCTGGGAGGAGGATTGCAACGAGAGCCACCATGGACAGAACCAGTGAGACAATGATGTACGTCAATGGGTCATAACCGCTAACCTCGAAAAGCAAACCCTTCAGCAACTGCGAGACCGCCAGTGCCGCGGCGAGTCCTAATGCCAGCCCAACCACCACCATACGTAACCCATCAGTCGATATCAGGTGCAGGATGTTTACCCTTGTGGCGCCGAGAGCCATGCGCACGCCGATTTCGTGCGTTCGCTCCGTCGTCAGGAACGCGATGATGCCGTAAAGCCCGACAACTGCCAACCCCAAGCCCGTCAATGCAAAGAATCCGAGCAGCGCAGTTTCAAAGCGAGGGCCGTCCGCCAGCAGATTGATGGTTTCAGTCAGAGGTTTTATCTCGACCGGAACGGTTGGATCGATCGAAGCAACCTCCGACCTGAGCGTTGGTCCAGTGATTGCAGCCGGCATCACCGAGTCGATAAGCACAGTTAATCTGTTTCCGCTCCAATCGTCGGCCACGTTCCGTCGGAGCGTGTATATTTCCGGATCACTCCGTTCCATAAGCCCATTGTTCTTTACATTGTCTGCCACGCCGACAACGATGGAACCAGGGCCGCTGGAAGCTTTATCCGACGCGAATCGCTTCCCAATGGGATCCTCGCCTGGAAAGAGCCGCGCAGCTAATAACCGGCTCAGAATCACTCCGTGCTCATCTCCTGTGCGATCCTGATCCGTAAAAACCCGGCCGCGAACAATGGGAATGTGAAGCGCACGAAAGTAGTCGGGCGTCACAGACCGCCCAACAACGGATCCGCCAGTCCCAGGAGCCGTCCTCGGTCTGCCTTGCACTACGAGGTCCGAATAGCGAAAGCCGCCTTGCCATCCTCCTGGCGGAATCGAGTCAGCCATTCCGACCGACCAAGTACCAGGAAGCCGCCGCACAGCTGATTCGAGACGAAGATAGAAGTCCATAACTTTTTGGTTCGTGTTGTAGTGCCATTCGGGAAGCGCCACTTTCATGGTCAATACGCGGTCTGCTTGCATCCCGAGATTCTGCCCTTCGATCTTTACGAAACTGCGTAGCAGCAACGTTGCGCCAGACAGCAGAATGATGCTGACGGCGATCTGTGCCGTGACGAGGCTGCGCCGTAGAATGGTGTGGCTGCGAGACATCGATATCTTTGCGTGCAGCGCGACGAATCCTGGTTTCTGCAGCGCTGCGGCCAGACCGACGATCACTCCGCAGAGGCACGACAGCAGAGCTGCAAACACCGCAATGCGCAGGTCAAGATGCACTTTGCCGATGAACGGAATTCCCGTCGGGGCAAGGCGGACAAACACCTTGATCAATACTTGCGCCATCGCAAGTCCGGCCAGGACTCCAGCAAATGAGAGTAACAAAGCTTCGGTGAGTGCCTGCCGAATGAGTCGGCCGGGGCTGGCGCCGATCGCCAAGCGAACTGCAAGCTCTCGTTGCCGCCTTGCTCCGCGCGCTATCATCAAGCCTGCCACATTGGCGCACGCAATCAGCAAAACTGAAAGAGCAAAGGCAAACAGAACCCAAGCAACCGGGCGCACGTCCTGAGTCTCGCGATCGTGCAGTGTTCTGACGCTGAGGCGAATTTCATTCTTCGCTGAAGCGGGAAACCACTTGAGAGCGTCGTCAAACAGCGGCTGCACCTCAGCATACGCTTGCGCCACACTCACACCGGGCTTGAGGCGTGCAAATAATCGCATTGGGTAACCGAATCCTCCATTAACCGTTTGCTGGCTCGCAGGATTGAACGCAAAAGGGGAGGCGATATCTGCCGCTTCTAACGTAGGAAACTGAAAGTCCTTGGGCAGTATTCCGACGACACGTACAGGATTGCCATCGACATTAATCATCCGATTCAAAATGTAAGGATCACCGTTGTAATGACTATGCCAGAGCCCGTAAGAGATCATCACCACTCGAGGTCCATTGGGAAGATCCTCTTCGGCAAGAAAGTTGCGGCCAAGAACCGGAGAAATCCCCAATAATGGAAGAAAGGCTGCCTGGAATGATATACAGCTCAGTTGCGCAGGATTATTCTCAACCAGATCGCAATTGTGTACCATTGTGCTCTGGGCCGCGAAAGCTGAAAAGGGTGTCAGATTGTTTTGCCATTCCGCGTAGAAGCGGCCCATAAGGAATTCCTGCCGCTCTAAGGAGTGTATAAACCCAAGGGAGACGATTCGCGCAGCATCCGCATACGGCAAGGGCCGGAACAAGATGCGATCCACAACACTGAACACAGCCGTGGTCGCGCCGATGCCGAGTGCCAGGGTGACCAGCGCGGTGGCCGCAAAAAGCGGATAGCGGCGAAATCCGCGTAGCGCATAACGAACATCCTGCAGGAAAAGATCGACTGTTCCCTGCAGAAGGTCCATTTGTTGCGGCATTGCTCCCTTCGACTTTCGACACTAGATTACGCAGCTTCCTGTCGATTGTCAACGGTAGGATGAAGACAGCGTAGGTGATCTCAACTCGTCGTGAACTTTGCGAAGCAGGCAGTGGCCCTTTGCGGCACCATACGCCCGAGAGTGTTCGGCAGATGTGGATAGATTAATCGTTGTGGGAGCCGGTGAATACCGTATGACGCCATTGGAAAACTGCATTCGATCGCGGCTTTTGTCTAGTCAGAAAAGAGCGGCCTGAGAGGAATTGAAAACGTAGTCTCCATTTTCAGCTGGCATCTACCTCTTCGGCTTGCCAACCTTCGCTACGAATGATTAAAGACGTTGTCGTCGGTAAATCGGCGCTCGCTGATACTCCGACTGCGTGCCGAGTGGATTGTCGGCCACTCGGACATTGGCCGGAAACGGCGTTCGAGTAAGTTTACGAGCCGCCGCGATCAGCATCGCAGCTCATCTCCTCGAATCTGACATCTCGGGCATGGGTTCAATGCCAATTAAGAACGTACTGCTTTAGCCGAGCTAAAACAAGTTCTCGCGAACAGAATCTGCCAAGGCTGTCAGCCCAATCCCCGCGGCACATCCAGCCGCATGCCTCAGCGTGACTTTAGGTCCACCATGAGGGACATACCAGAATTACTGCTGTCGCAGTGCGTCTACAGGATCAATACGGGCCGCCTTCCAAGCTGGAAAAACACAAGCGATGAAAGTGATGGCAAGCATGAGCGCCGGTACGCCGAGAAATGTCACCGGGTCAATCGCGGGAATGCCATAGATAAAGGTCGCCATCCCCCGCGCCAGTGCCAACGCTGAACAAACACCAATCGCTAACCCGGCAAATGTCAGCTTCAAACCCGAGAGGATCACCATCCGGATCATCGCGCCGGGCGTAGCTCCCAGCGCCATGCGGACACCAATCTCGGCGGTTCGTTGTCTCACGGCAAATGCGATCAGTCCGTATAACCCCACGAGCGTCAAAAACACTGCCACCACCGCGAATGCTGTCAGCGCTACAGTCTGGAACCTCCGACGTGCCGCCGCTTGATCCACATACTGCCTCATTGTCTGAACATCCGTCACCGTCGCCCCGGCGCCGAAAGCGCTCACCTCCTTGCGAACGGACGCAACGATGGCTTCGGGCGAGCCAAGAGTCCGAATCACCACGCTATCGGCCAATCCGCTTTGAGTATAGATAATCGGTTCCGGAGCCTCCTCCAGACTCGAGTGCCGAACATCGCCTACGATACCGACAATTGTGTTCTTGGCCGGCCCGTTGATCCCCAAACGACGGCCCAGGGCATTGCGGCCCGGGAAATAACGTTTGGCAAAACTCTCGATCACAACAACACTCTCCTCCATCTCAAAAGGCTTGGCCGCAATATCGGCGTCATTCAGGTATCGTCCGGCGATGAGCGGAATTTGCATCGCCCGGAAGTATTCCCCGGCAGTCCCACGTGCCCTCACCCACTGTTTGAGTTTGCTCGCATAGCCCTCTACTACCAGGAAGCCCTTGTCTTCATTGGCGCTGAGCGGCAAATCATCAATGGACCCGGCTGCCTGCACACCGGGCAAATCCTGGATGCGCCTCATGAGCTCGCGCCGGAACTGGTCCACGGCTATGGCCTGCCAGTCCAGCGTGATGCTCATGGTAAGAGTCGATGGCGCGAAGCCTTTGTCTCCTCCCTGCACGACCAGATAGCTGCGAATCAGCAGCCCTGCCCCGGCCAGCAGCACCACCGCCAGCGCCATCTCCGAAACCACTAGGGCGTTTCTCGCGTTCCACGAACCTCCCACCGCTCCACGCCCGCCCTGCCGCAGCAACGCACTCACATTCACGAACGACGCAGAGACCGCCGGAAGAATTCCAGCCGCGAACCCGGTTCCCACCGCCACCACGAGACCAAACAGGAGAACCCGCCAGTCAACCGCCGTCTCCTCAAACCGCGGGATGTCTCCCGGGTTCAGTTTCACCACGAGCCGCGTCACCGCCTGACTCAACCCCACCGCCAGCGCGCCGCCAATCAGCGCCAGCAGCATCGATTCCGTCACCAGCATCCGAACCAAGCGCGAGCGCTGCGCGCCCAACGCCGTCCGCATCCCCATCTCATGGACTCGATTCGCCGCCCGCGCCAGCAGCAGGCTGGCAAGATTCCCGCAAGCCAGCAAAAGGACCAGGCACACCGCGCCCATCAGCAGACGCATCAGCGGCCGCGCCGGACCAATCGCTGTTTCCACAAAAGAGACCAGCAGCACTTGCAACGCGCCCTCAGCATGCGCTGGCACCAGCCCTTTTTGGAGGGCCGAAATCTCGGATTGCGCTTGCGGCAAGCTGATTCCCGTACGCAGCCTGCCAACCACAGCATCCGCCTCCTCGGAATGCCGCACCGATAGCGCGTTCGGCGTCAACGCCGCCGGAACCCAAACGTCCGTCCTTGGCCAGCCTGCAAACTCATACTGGCCTTGGAAATCATTTCCGCCCGGAAAAGAAAATTCTTGCGGCATCACGCCGATCACACGATAGGGCTGCCTGTTGATGAGAATCGTTTTCCCGAGTGCGCGAGGATCTCCTCCGAATCTCGACCGCCAGATAGCATCGCTGATCACGACAACGAACTGCCTCCCCGGCTCATCGTCGTCCGGCTCAATCGTACGCCCTAACTGCGGGAGAGCTCCGAGCGTCGGGAAGAAATTGCCAAGAACTCTCGCGCCCCCCACGCGCTGCGGACTCTCACCAGTCAGCAAGGCCACGTAGCGCCGCAACCCCGTGATGGCTTCGAACGATTTGCTCACTCGCTGCCATGCGGCCACATCGGAATAGTAAGGCCCAAGTTCCTGCGGCAAACCTGCGGTGCCGGCTGCCGGCGTCCATAGATACACCAGCCGCTCCGCATTTCCGTATGGCAACGACCGGATCAGCACCGCGTTGATCAGGCTGAATACAACGGTCGTGCTAGTCACGCCCAGAACAATCGCCAGCAACGCTGCTAATGCAAACCCTGGAGCCTTGGTGAGGACCCGAGCAGCCTGCTTCAGATCGCCCACAAGAATATGGAGATGTTCGCTAAGAGTAGTTCGCAAGGCTGGCATAGCGAAACGATATCATTTCGCGATTGTGGTTGGTTTTCAGCGTCTCTATGTCACCGCAAAATGTCCAATGTAGGCATCGATTTCAGCCTTATGGGGCCACGCGCTGGAGCGCGAGCTACGGAAGGCGAATCGGGCGATGGGAGACGTAGTGTTTGATGGCTTCGCTTGTTGGCTGCCAAGCATAGAACTCCTGAGATACGGCGTTGGAGGAAGCGTCGAGTCCACTTGGTCGTATCACGCCTACCCGTTGATGTGCGCCAATGGATACGAGACAATTCTCGCCCCGCGAAGGTGCAACGAAACGGGAGGACTCGAGACTGCGTAGCGCATAGCCGACGTCCCGCACCAGCGGCTTAATTTAACTCTCATGCGCGGGCCCGGGTGCGTCCTACCTCTGCCACAAAATCTCCCCAGCCTCCAGCGGCACCGATGCCTCCGGATGATACGCCACTACGCGCGGCGTAAAATCGCCGGCATTTCGAGTGGCTGGCGTGCGCGTCGAATACAGGTAAGCGTTGGCTGAACCAGTAAGCTGCTCACCCCGATCCATCGTCTGCCGAAACGGCTGGCCGCCACTTACCGGCTCCGCATACAACTCCACGCGTACAGCCCCCCGGTCCAGCGATCCCAAATAAACCTGCGCCTCAAAAATCAAATGGCCATCCACGGATCCCACTTGTAGTCGACCAAAATGCACATCCTTCCATCCTCGCGCCAGATCGGCCTGCCACTGAACCAATCCGGCACCCAACTTGCCTTTATCGGCCGTGCGCCGGGCATAGGCCTGAGCTGCCTGCAAGTAATGATCCTCGGTGTACTCGCGGACGCTTCGATTCGCGGAAAACGTTGGTGTCAATTGCGCCATGCTCTGGCGCATCCTGTTGACCCATGCCGTCGGAACCCCATGTTCATCCCGCGCATAGAACTCTGGGATAATCTCGCGCTCCAGCAAATCGTAAAGTGCGTCCGCCTCCGCCGCGTCCCATGCCGGATCGTCGCCGTGCTCTTTCCCGTCGCCAATCGCCCAGCCAACCTGGGGCGTGTAGGCCTCCACCCACCAGCCGTCCAACTCGGAGACATTCAGGCCTCCGTTCACCAACACTTTCATGCCGCTCGTCCCGCTGGCTTCCCACGGCCGCCGCGGCGTGTTGATCCAGAGATCCACGCCCGCCACCATGCGCTCGGTCAACAGCATGTCATAGTCCACCAGAAAGATCACGCGCGACCGGACTTCCGGCCGCCGAACGAATTCGTTCCATTGCCGGATCATGGCCTGCCCGGCCAAGTCCTGGGGATGTGCTTTTCCTGCCAACAGCAACTGCACCGGCCGTTGCGGATTTGTGAGAATCCGAATCAGCCGCGCCGGATCGTGCAACAGCAGATTCGGCCGCTTATACGTGGCAAAGCGGCGGGCAAAACCCATCGTCAGAGTGTCGTAGTCGAAGATTCTTTCGGCTGCCGCGATCTCTTCCGCCGATGTCGACCAGACGGCTACTTGCCGGGCATTACGAATTCGTACATCCTCAATGAGAGCACGCCGCTCACTCATTCGTATGCTCCAAAGTTGCGCATCACTGGCTTTACGGATGCCTTGTTCGATACCCTTCAAATCGCCGCGCCAGCACCCCGAGCCGCAATGCTCCGTCCACAAACGATCCGCCTCGGTAGAATCCCAGGTTGCGACGTGCACTCCATTTGTCACGTAGTCCACTGGCACGTCGCCTTCCGGCCATCGCGGAAAGAGTGGTTGAAATAACCTCCGGCTCACCTGGCCATGCAAACGGCTCACGCCGTTAATGGCGCCGCTTGCTCGAATGGCGAGATACGCCATGTTGAACGGTTCACCCGCGTCGTCCCGGTTGCGCCGGCCCAAAGCCATTAAATCGTCGAACGATATGCGAAGCCTGTCTTCGGCGTAAGTAGTGAAATACGGCCGCATCAAATCTACCGAGAAGCGGTCGAAGCCTGCCTCCACCGGTGTATGGGTGGTGAAGAGATTTCCGGCCCGAGTCACCGCGAGTGCCACCGGAAACGGCTGCCCCGTATCTTCCATGTATTCGCGCGCCCGCTCTAGCACAGCAAATGCCGCGTGCCCTTCATTCAAGTGGCAGACATCCGGACGGATATTCAAGGCCCGTAGCAGCCGCCAGCCGCCAATTCCTAATATTTGTTCCTGCCTTAGCCGGAGTTCCGGGCCTCCGCCGTAGAGTTCGCTTGTATAGCCGCGGTATTTAGGAAGATTCGCCGGATCGTTGGAGTCCAGCAGATACAATTTGCTGAGCCCTACCTGCACTTCCCAGCAGCGCAGCCACAGCGGAAATCCAGGCAGTCCAATCCGCAGGCGCAGCCAGTCGCCGCTTGGATCCCGGAGCGGTTTGATCGGCAGTTGTCCGGGATCGTTATATGGATACAGCGCCATCTGGTTTCCACTCGGGTCCAGCGCCTGGCGGAAATAGCCTTGTTGATACAGCAAGCCGACCGCCACCACCGGGACGCCCAGGTCGTTCGCCGCCTTTAATTGATCTCCCGCGACATTTCCAAGGCCACCCGAATAAATCGGCAATGCCTCGCTCAACATATATTCCATGCTGAAGTAGGCCACCGTATTCAGCGCGGAGCCCGGATGCGTCTTATCGAACCACCGCTGCTTTTCCGAGGCCGCCCGGGCATTCTCCATCGATTCTTCGATCATTCTTTGAAAATCCGGATCGGCCAACGCACCGTCGAGTTTTTGTTTGGATACCGTTTGTAACACCAACCAGGGATTATGCGTGAGGTCCCAAAGCTCCGGATCCAACTTCTTCCACAACTTGTCGGTAGAGTGATTCCACGCCCAATGCAGATCGAGCGCGAGACGCGTCAGTGGATCCTCGCTGCGCGCCTCCGATGCGAGATTCGTGT
>Ga0207031_10192_pt1 | contig 16950 bp, 17 predicted proteins | sample Alteio_BWMinCont_37_FD_153278 | JGI IMG/M metagenome (GOLD analysis project Ga0207031, IMG submission 153278) | Enriched cells from forest soil in Barre Woods Harvard Forest LTER site, Petersham, Massachusetts, United States -... | ecosystem: Environmental > Terrestrial > Soil > Temperate forest >... | reverse complement strand
GTCCGCCTATCTGTCATTCACTGCACTTGCTCGCAGTGACGGCTGGATCACGGTGCCCGCCGACAGTGAAGGGTTTCGGGAAGGCGCCCAAGTCGCCGTGAGGCCATGGCCGTAAAACCAACGCAGAAAATATCCGGCGATGCGATTCTCCAAGCGGTGCGCAGCGCTGCGCGGCAGGAGCAATTCCTCGAAGTGGTTTCGGCTGAGGAAGCGCGCCGACGCTTCGAGGCTTGCGTCGATCGCTCGCCGCTTGGTGCGGAAACCGTGCCGCTTCCGGCCGCGCTCTCCCGGGCACTCGCCGCCGACGTGATCGCGCCGGTCGATGCGCCGCCATTCGACCGCTCCAATGTCGACGGCTTTGCCGTGCGCGCCGCCGATACCATGGGCGCCAACGATGGCAGGCTGAAACGCTTGACGCTCAACGCCGAGGTGATCGCCTGCGGCGTCGTGCCTGCCGTCGAGGTGATGCCGGGGACGGCAACGGCGATCGCGACCGGCGGCGTCATCCCGCGCGGCGCGGACGCGGTGGTGATGATCGAACATGCCGAGCTGATCGAGGACGATGCCGCTCCCGCGATTGGACTGCGGCGTGGCGTAGCCAGCGGGCAATTCGTTTCCTGTGCGGGTTCCGACATTGCGCGGGGCGAGACTCTGTTGCGCCGCGGCACCGGCATTGGCTCGCGCGAAATCGGCATGCTCGCGGCTTGCGGTCTCGCCGCAGTCGAGGTTGTTCGCCGCCCGCGCGTTGCGGTTCTTTCGACAGGCGACGAACTCGTCGAGCCCGGACGCTCGCTGCGCCCGGGTGGCGTCTATGACAGCAACGGCGCCATCATTGCAGCCGCGATCACCGAAGCCGGTGGTGAGCCGGTCCCGTTTGGCGCGTTTCCGGACGACGAGCTTGTCCTTGAGCTCGCCATGCGCGGCGCGCTCGATTACTGCGATATTGTCGTGCTTTCCGGTGGCACATCGAAAGGCGTGGGGGACTTGTCGCACCGCATTGTGTCGAAGCTCGGCAAGCCTGGTATTCTTGTCCATGGCGTAGCGCTCAAGCCGGGCAAGCCGCTGTGCCTTGCTGCGATCGGTGACAAGCCGCTCATTGTGCTGCCGGGCTTTCCGACTTCCGCGATCTTCACTTTCCACGCCTTTGTCGCCCCGATTATCCGTGCGCGCGCCGGCCTGCCGCCGGAATCAGCGCGCACTGTTGCGGCGCGTGTACCGGTACGGATCGCGTCCGAGCTTGGCCGCCAGGAATTCGTGCTGGTGTCGCTCGTCGCCGGCGGCGATGGCCTCATCGCCTTTCCGAACGGTAAGGGCTCTGGTGCGGTCACCGCTTTCTCCCAGGCTGACGGCTTTCTGGCGATCGATGCGCTGGCATCGGCGCTTGAGGCCGACAGCAGCGTTGATGTCACGCTGATCGGCGAAACCGCGCGTGCGCCCGATCTTGTCATCATGGGCAGCCACGATGTGGCACTCGATGTCGTGGTCGGGGTGCTGGCCGAGCGCGGCTTTACTGCGCGCACCATTGCCGTGGGCAGTCTTGGCGGAGTTGCTGCGATAAGCCGCGGCGAATGCGATGTGGCGCCTGTCCATCTCGTCGATCCGGCGACCGGCCTCTATAACAAACACCTCGTTGGCCCCAGCCTCACGCTCGTGCCTGGCTGGCGGCGGATGCAGGGCTTTGTGTTCCGCCCCGGCGATGCGCGGTTCGAAGGCGCCAGCGCCGATGCCGCGCTTAAGGCGGCGTTGGCCGATCCGGCCGCGCTGATGGTCAACCGCAATGCCGGATCGGGCACGCGCGTATTGGCCGATAGTCTTTTGCGCGGCGCCCGGCCGCCTGGCTATGCCAATCAGCCACGCTCGCACAATGCAGTTGCCGCGGCGATTGCCCAGAGCCGCGCCGATTGGGGAATCGCCATCGAGCCGGTCGCGCGCATGTACGGGCTTTCCTTCTTGCCGATCGCGCCGGAGGAATACGATTTCCTGCTGGCCGAAGCGCGCCGCCAGCGGCCCGCGGTCCAGGCTTTCCTGGCTGCTCTGCGCGATGAGACGACCCGCACCCGGATTCGGGCCCTCGGCATGGAACCGGCCGGGCAATAGTCCATATAATGACGCATGCGCATTATCGGTCTCGCCGGTTGGAGCGGTTCTGGAAAAACGACGCTGGTCACCAATGTGATCCCGGTGCTGGTCAAGCGCGGGCTCAAAATAGCGACTGTCAAACATGCGCATCATGAGTTCGACACCGATCAGCCGGGCAAGGATTCCTGGATGCATCGGCAGGCCGGCGCGAGTGAAGTTGCCATCGTGTCGAGCCGGCGTTGGGCTATAGTCCACGAATTGGGGGATGAACCCGAGCCGCCGCTTGGCGACGTGCTGGCGAAGCTCAGTCCAGTCGATCTCGTGATCGTCGAAGGGTTCAAGCGGCATCCGCATCCCAAGCTCGAAGTTTATCGGCCGGTCGTCGGCAAGCCGCTTTTGCATCCCGATGACGATTGCATCGTCGCTATTGCCACCGATGCGCCGCTGCCGGAGGTGCAGGTGCCGGTACTTATGCTTGGCGACGTCGAATCGATCGCCACGATGTTGCAGGCCGAGGCGCTGCCACTCGATCGGATCGGTCCTGCGCGGAGCGAAATGTAATGGCGCAGCTCAGCGACGATTGTTTCGCCTTTAACGGCCCGCTGATGCCGGTCGCCGACGCCGAGCGCCTGATCGCCGAGCGGGTTACGCCGGTCGACGAACGGGAAACTGTGGCGCTGCGTGAGGCCGTTGGCCGCGTATTGGCGGTGGATATTATCGCGCCCGTCAATGCACCACCCTTCGACAACTCGGCCGTCGATGGCTTTGCGGTCAGTGGCGATGATCTCAAGGGAGACGGCGAAACGCGTTTGACGATTGTCGATCGGGCCGCCGCGGGCCATGCCGCGGTGCAAGCACTCAAGTCCGGCGAGGCGATCCGCATTTTCACAGGCGCGCCGATGCCAGCGGGCGCCGACACGGTTTTCATGCAGGAAGATTGCCGCCTCGACGGCGATGCCGTCGTCGTGCCACCTGGATTGAAGCGCGGCGCCAATCGCCGGCTTGCCGGCGAGGATATGCGCGCCGGCGCGGTTGCGCTGCCGGCGGGACGGCGGCTCGCGGTGCAGCACGTGGCGCTGACAGCCGCGCTCGGCCTCACCAAGCTCGACGTGCGGCGGCGTGTCCGCGTCGCGCTGTTTTCGACCGGTGACGAGATCATCGAGCCGGGTTCGGCGCTGCCGCGCGCCGCGCTGTACGATTCCAACCGTTATCTGCTGTCGGGGTTGCTCGCACGCTTCGGCGCCGAAATCACCGATCTTGGCATATTAAGCGACGATCCGAAGGCGCTTGCGCGCGCGATGGCAGACGCCGCCTCCACCCACGATCTGGTGCTGACGTCCGGCGGTGTCTCAACCGGCGAGGCCGACTATGTGCGGTCGGCCGTCGAGAGCATCGGACGGATCGTGTTCTGGCGCGTGGCGATCAAGCCGGGGCGGCCGGTGGCGATGGGCGTCATACCCGGCGCGAAGAATGGCGACGGCGCGGCCTTTGTCGGGCTGCCGGGAAATCCGGTGGCGGTCTTTGTCACTTTCGTGCGCGTGGTGCGGCCGCTGTTGTTGCGGCTCGCCGGCGCCTTGCCGGAGCCGCTGATTGCGATGCCGGCTCGCGCAACGTTTTCCTACAAGAAGCGCAAGGGCCGGCGCGAATATGTGCGGGTCACTTTGCGTACCGCGTCCGACGGTGCCGTCGAGGCGGTCAAATATGAGCAGGATGGCGCCGGCGTGCTCACCTCGCTCACCGAGACCGATGGCCTGGCCGAGCTTGGCGAGGACGTGAGCAACGTCGAACCTGGCACGACAGTCGGCTTTCTGTCCTACGCCTCGCTGCTGGGATGATACTGCGCGGCGAGTTCTTCGGCGCGTGCGGCATCCTCCGGCGTATTGACGTTGAAAAACGGATCGATCGGCTTGTCCGGCCAGTCGGCAATGGCGACACCGTGCCGCGCCGTCCAGATTTCGATTTTGTGCAAGCCCTCGTCGATCAGCGCCCGCCGCAAATCCTCACGCAGTGCAACCGGCCATAGCGCGACGACCGGATGCCGCCATTGCCCCGAGCGCGCGCAGGCGAGCGGCGTTCCGGCCGCGCTACGCGCTTCATGCAGACGCTCCACCAGATTATCCGGCAGAAACGGACAGTCGCCCGGCGCGCTTGCGATCCAGTCGCATTGCGGGACGTTGGCCGCCGCCCAGTCGAGACCGGCAAGAATGCCGGCGAGCGGGCCGGCAAAGTCGGGCACGCTGTCGGCGACCACGGGCAGGCCGGTATCGGCGAAACGCGCGGGATCGCCGTTGGCATTGATGATCACGCGCACGCACTGCGGCGTAAGACACCCGAGCACGCGTTGCAAAATTGTCTTGTTGCCGATCTTGATGCGCGCCTTGTCGCCGCCGCCCATGCGACGCGCCACGCCGCCGGCAAGGATGAGGCCGAGAGTGTGAAAATCAGGCATTCTTGCTGTCAGAGCCGCTAGCCAGTTGTTTCTCGACCTTTGCTATTATCCAAGCGATCGTCGAAGGGTTGAGACAGCCTTCTCCAAAGTGTGCGGTCACTTTATGAATATGTTGAGCAACAAGATCATCTGCCTTCTTATTCGGTATTGCGGCTGACAAGTTCGCAAATGCCTTCCGCTGCAATAGTTTTTCGAACTCTTCGAGTCCTCGAATTGTACAATAAGTGTCACAAAGCGAAACAGCGTGGCCACGAAGCCACTGCCACATAAACGAAGGATCGTCGACGTTTGGACCTTCGCGATGGCACCGCAAGCAAAGACAAAATTTTCAGGGCAGTCGCGACCGCCTAGAGCATCTGGAACGATCTGGCAGCGATGAAGTGTCGATTTATAGCCACATCGCCAGCATCGTTCGTGGGCCTCAGCCCAGTCGATGGATAAGCCGCATTCGCTTTCTCGGCGAGCCCAGTAGTCAACGATCGCTGAAATCGTTGTTTTTATTGGCTCACGCTTACTCGTCATGCATCGCGGCCTTGCGCCGGTGCTTGGCGCTTTCGTCTTCGACATAAGCGAGGTCCTGGTCGAACACGATGCGCTTTTCGCCGGCGAGCGCGACAAAACGTTTGCCGCGAGCGCGCCCGATCAGCGTCAAATTCGCCTTGCGCGCGAGCTCGACGCCCCAGGCGGTGAATCCCGAGCGCGAAATCAGGATCGGAATGCCCATGCGTACCGTCTTGATCACCATTTCGGACGTGAGCCGGCCGGTGGTGTAGAAAATCTTGTCGGTCGCATCGACGCGATGCTTGAACATCCAGCCGGCGATTTTGTCGACGGCGTTGTGACGGCCGACATCCTCCATGTAGACCAGCGGCCGGTCCTTGACCGCGAGCACGCAACCGTGGATCGCGCCGGCTTCGAGATAAAGCGACGGCGTGGTGTTGATCTTTTGGGTCAGCGTATAGAGCCACGACGTGCGCAACTCGGCGTCCGGGAGCGTGACATTCTCCAGCGCTTCCATCAGATCGCCGAATACGGTGCCCTGCGCGCAGCCCGACGTCTGCACCTTTTTTTTCAACTTCCTCTCGTAATTGGTCCTGCGTTTGGTTCGCACCACCACGACCAATAATTCTCCGTCGTAATCGACGCCGGTTACGGTGTCACTCGGCTTGAGCATGTTTTGGTTGAGCAGGTAACCAAGCGCGAGATATTCTGGATGGTCGCCGATCGTCATCGCGGTGACGATCTCCTGCGAATTGAGGAAGATCGTCAACGCGCGTTCGACGATCACCGCGGTTTCAACCGCGGCGCCGGTCTGGTCGATGCCAGTGACGCGCTCGGTCAGACGCGGGTCGAGCGGATCCGGCCGGATGAGATAATCGTCGTCGGACGAACGCATACCACTAATGTAGGGGAAGGGATGGCTTGGCGAAAGCGCACAAGAATGAGGCCCCGCGCGTGCCGGGCCTCGATACGCACTCCGTATCGCCCATGCGGGTTTGGCAATATCAGCCGTGCAGGCCGCCAAATGCCCAAATCAAGAGAATGATGGGCAAGGGAATGCCAATGAGCCACAGCAATAACCCGCGTCCCATGATTGCCTCCTGTGTCGCCTCGTAGCACTGGCGGAATAACGGCAGTCAGGACGGATAGTTCCGCGCGGAGGTGCGGGTTGTAACTCGAAGTCCGACCGTTATATTGCGCCCTGTTTTCCCTCCGGAGGGGTGGCCGAGTGGCTGAAGGCGCTCGCTTGGAAAGCGTGTATACGGGAAACCGTATCGTGGGTTCGAATCCCACTCCCTCCGCCAGGCTCTTTCCGGAACCCGTTCTCCGGCCGCAGACAACGCCGGTTAGAAGCGCGTATTTTGGCTTCTTGGGCGCTGAACCTCTGGACTCCGACAAGCCGTCGGCAAGCAAAATTGTTCTCTCTGAGCCTGTTTTTCTCTGAGGCTCTGTACTTTTGCGCCAAGATACGGTTTTGCGGATCTTGACGTAATCACTGTTTTAATGATGGCCAATTTTTCCAATTTCGAAACACGCTCCCTTGAGCGAGTAGCATTTGCCATCGGCGTGGCCTGCCTGCTGGGGAATGCCTCAGACACGGTCCGCTGTCAGCGGTCGCGGCAGCTTATGACCCAAAGCGGACATTCGGCGGCGGCCATAAGTATCCCCCGTTGAAATTGCTCTACTCGGTGGATCACTGACGGTGATTATTTGTGGCCACCACTGCCACCGCCTCCCGACGCATGCGCGCCCTGTCCAGACCCTTGTCCACTCGCTGGCCCGCTCGGTCCTTTGGGGCTGGTCCCTTTCGTCGCGTTAAAATCATCGAATTCGGCTTTTCCAGCGCCCAAGCCCGATCCATGGCCCGAACCAGAACCTGAACCCGTAGAGGTCGTAGTCGTGGTCGTGGTTGTTGTGGGCTTGTCTTCTGCCTGCACCGCAACACTTCCCAATATGAGCGCAACGGGCAGTGCAAAGGCGACGGCGTTCTTCAATGCAGGAAGTAATCGCATGTTCGATCTCCTTGATTGCAATAGTGTCGACATAAACTGCCGCCGCCGCAACTGGACCAAGGTCCCCGCAATCTGCGCAGGGACACCAGCGATGTCCGCTTGTGGCCCAAAGCGGACACGCCAACTTAACTGCGTCGCGGCAGCTAATGACCCAAAGCAGACACGAGGGGCGAACGGCGGCCCGCGCATCGGTGTCTAAATTCGACAGCGTTGAATGGCGAACATACAGGCCGATGCCTATATGCCTGCCTATATGATGACGATCACTGGCAGCGGCCTTGCGCTAGGCGTCGGTGGCTGAGAGTTCGGTAGTGCTCCCGCCTGTTTTAAGGGAGTCGCGTATGCCGTACTACACGCCTTCGAGCCTCGTCGTAGAACGCTCACTGCCAGTCCCGGACAGCACGCGTATCCTAGTGTGCCTCGCTTGCGGCGACACGATGAAGCATCTTCGCACCATCCCAAAGCTTGGAGTGCGGCCGAAAAAACTCATCTTCGTCTGCCCTTCATGCAAAGAAGTCGAAGGAAGGGAACTCATAGCAAACGGCTTAGTTTAAGCTTTTGTCGATCTAGCATAATGGCGCCAAAGGCGCGGATAATGGCGCATGCCAATCTTCCCTCTCAAAGTAAAAAGGCGCGACATCAGGGGTGCGGTAGTGGAGTTACTTTGCGATACCACCGCCGACGCTCAGAGCAACGTGAAGCAGTTCCGCGACTTGGGCTGTATCGACGTCTGGATTGAAGAAGTCGGCGGCCGCCGGATCGATCAGAAAACCTTAAATGCCTAGAGACTCCAACCGCCTCCTGAGCCACCGTCGTTATAGAGTGCGCTATCTAATAAGTGGGGCGATGACGAACGGTCGGTGTCGAACGCAGGCGGACAGTTGCCCGGCGCTCCGCCAGGAAACGAGAACACCCACGATTTGACCTCGCACGGAACGGTGAAATTCCGTCACGGGTTTTGGGCGCTTTAATGGGTGTGCGTCGGCTAATCAATATTGGATTGGTTGCCCCAGCCATAGTCGGGGGCGACGGGGCTGGGGCTTCCATCTTCGGGACGGCCGCGCAACAATCACGTTACGCACCGTCCTGGCAACGATCCGTTTTCAGAAACGCGTTAGGCCGCGGCGCGGATGCTGGGAGATCCGACTACGCCGCTCTTTTCCATTGCCGACTTCATTTCACTTGAGCCGTACCAGGCGCGGGCCTTTGCCACGTCGGTCACATCCTGGAGGATTACCACGTCATTCTGATCGTCTGTGCTGCGGAATACCCTGCTTTTTGTGATGCCGGCAGACGCGCGGTTCTTTTCGTTCCCATTGTAACTCGTCTGCCAAGCGTTGAAGTCCTTGACCTTGAAGTGAAGAGTTAGGTTTTCGTTTGTGTGCTGTGTGTTCGTCATAATGATTCCTCCAAATGTTTTGTGAAATATTGCTTGAATGTCATCACTCAACCAACTCACATTAGCTAAGCCATACTGCAGCTAAAACTAGGGACCCTAGAAAAGAAACACCGCAATGGAACTCGAAGAGTTCCATATGCGCAAGCGATGTGCACGTCGCGGATTCGGTAAGTGTCGCTTCCCTTTCACGCGAGGATGAGCGGTGCGGCGGGTTGGTCCACTGCGGCCGTGCGGGAGGGCGAAGGTCATTGATGTCGTGAACGTGCTCGAAGATCGGAAAATAACACTCGTTAAGTAACCGTCTCGTCCCCACCTGAAGTTCATCACCGGCATCGTCTATTGGCCTGCCGACGACTGAGAGATGCAAGCGCTCCCGCCCTTAGCGAGGAGCGCTATGCCCGAGTTCAACGTCCACAAATACACGCTACTGTGTCTGCGCTTGGCGGCAGAGTGTAGAAACTTAGCAGCAGATGTTCCCGAGCCCGACTTAAGGGCGCACTTCCTTTATATGGCCAGCAGATGGACGCAACTGGCGCATCAGCCCCGCGTCCTGCATTAACGCAGGATGCGCGACCGGGAACCGAGGGGGCCGATCCGCCAAATTCCAGCCCGTGATCAATCTCAAGACCGCTACAGTGCTCGGCATCAAAATTCACCGCAGTTGCTCGCTAGGTGATTTGAATGGCGATGCTGTTTGCTGCACTGCATGAGTCCGCTTTTGGCCCATAGCGGACACCGACATCGCACCGATGAATGTCCGCTTTCCGGGGGTAGAGCGGACATCAGGGTTTGACCAACGTCGTGTCCGCTAATGACCCAAAGCGGACAGCCGGGTTTTGCCGCGGTGAACGACTGCCCCCTCTTACTGGTCTCTTTTCTCGGTTGCAGCGGCAACCTTGTACCGTTTTTCTATGTCGCCAAGAGCTAGAAAGTTTTCGTTTGTAACGATCTGAACTCGGTTCCGCTCAAGGGGATCAGACTCTTCCATCACAAATTTGAGCGCTTTTCTCAACGTACCGAATCGTTTTTTGGTTATGCGCAGCATTCCGATGTGAGAATCGGGTGTCCAAAAGACCGTGGCAGGTTCGTCTAAATCGCTCATCTGACATTCGCGGAGCGCTGTGACGTCCAAAGCAGAAAAATACCGCGCTAAGGCGCCGGAATGTGATCATCTCGGCCCTTCGCTCGCGTCGTGCTTCCTGATCTCAGGCTTGTCGTACAGGACCACGTTCAACAGCGAGTTACGGATTTCCAGTTTTCCGTTGTATTCGATATAACCCAATTTGCGAAATTTATTCATGAAAAAGCTCACCCGTGATCGGGTCGTGCCAATCATCTCCGCAAGAGTTTCCTGACTAAACTTCCCGACGATCGGTTCAACCGTGGCTTCTTGGCCGAAGTTCGCCAGAAGCAGAAGCACCCGCGCCAGTCGTTTCTCGCTTGAATTGAATAATTGGTCGATGAGGTCTTCTTCAATGCGACTGTTCCGGCTCAACAGATCCGCCACGAACAATTCAGAAAATCTCGGCTCATCGTGCAAGGTAGAAAGCATCGCTGCTTTGGGTATGCGCGTAATCAGGGATTGATCGATCGCCGTGGCCGTTGTGACCCGCAGCGGATGACCATTCATACATCCTTCGCCAAAAAAGTGATCGGGGCCAAGGATACCCACGACTGCTTCCTTGCCGCGCTCGGAAATGACGGTGAGCTTGATTTTGCCTTTCTGGATGTAAAAAACCGCGTCCCCAACGTCACCCTGTGAAAAAACAATCTGATCCTTCTGATATTTGGCGATCGTTTTCCCGTCGCCCACTTTGGCGAGAAATATTTTCGGATCAAATATGACCTTCTTGCTCTTCTTCACAGAGAGTCCCTTCCCCGGTCGAAGCCGGGGATCACGTCAGACAACCGTATAGCGATTTCAAAGCCCAAAATAAATAACGGTCACGCTCACGCGACTTTCTGGCACACTCGTCCGGTTCAAGCCATGACGCGCGTTTTCTCAGATGCTTAAAGGACACCGCTACATCCGACGCGCGGCTTCATCACGCTGACGTGACTGTGCACTTCCCCACGCCGTTTCCGAAGCGGTTCGATTGATCAGCAGCTTTCGGGGGTAAAGCGGACTCCAACGGCCGGGACGATCGTGGCAGCTAATGACCCATAGCCGACGTCGGCGGCAAAGTAGCCGATACAACTCGGACCCCATTTCATCAGTCTAAATATTTTGATTTGCTCTTCAGTTGAACAGGCTGACTGACGTGGCCTTGAGCCTTTGGGGGGAACCCCTTGCCCGCTACGCGATAGCCTTGGATCATGCCCCCGACCGTCGGCGGGTCGGGTTCCTTCGAGGGCTGCACAAATGTCAGAGCGTGAAGGACGCAAGTTCTTTCTTTGCTTCAGACGATCCTAGCGGCGTTGTTCCTCATCATTGGCGTCGCCCTTGCCATCGAAGCTGCGTCCGGTGGGTACGGCATAGGGCTCGTCATTGTTGCGGTGATGGCCAATGGGCCCGGCTTAGTGTTCTTTATTTTGGCGGCGCTGTCCGCCGCGACAGCGATGCATTTGCGGCCGTGAAGCCCGTGACCCCGGACACGGCACGATGTCTCCAATTGGCCCTTAGCTGCCGCGCCTGCAGGCGACTGTTGCGTCCGCTTTCGGGGGTATAGCTGCCGCGCCTCCGGCCAGGTCGCGTGGCAGCTAATGACCCAAAGCGGACATTGCTTAGTGGCGATCTAAACCACTTTCGCGCAACGCTTTATCGACCAGCCCAAAGAACTCGTTCGCATGCTCCGGGTTCAGCCATCGCACGATCAGCGCGAGTTGCAGCGACGGCTCGATCCACATGAACGAGCTGCCCGCGCCGACGCCGAACCAGCTCGTGTCTGGCACGCTCGGGAACATCCTGCGGCCCGTATTAAGCCACACCAGATAGCCATAGAACGGCGCGAGTGGGCAGGGCGTGCGCATCCGATCGATCCATGCCTTTGACAGCACCCGGCGGCCGCCGGCGACGCCGTCGTCGAGCAGCATCTGCGCGATCTTCAGCTGGTCGTTCGCGCTGATCGACAGGCCGCCGCCCCAATGCGTGCCACCCGGCACCGACTGCACCCGGCGCCCGCTGGGCAGTTCGACCCATGCGTTGTCGTAGCCGGCCCAGTTCCAGTGGTCGGTGAGGGCGCAGGGGCGCGCGATCGCGTCGCGAAACAAGTCCGGCAGTGGCGCCTGGAACAGGTGCAGCAGCGCGAGCGAGAGCTGGTTGATCCGTACGTCGTTGTATTCCCAGTAGGTGCCGGGCGGCTGCAGCGGACGCCGGTCGCCCTTTTTGCCGGTGGGCGGATCGGCGAATGTCACCGCGCGATAGTGGTCCGCCTGGTCGGGCAGCCCGAAGCACACGCCTTGCCATTCGCTCGTCTGTTGCAGCAGCTGCGTCCAGGTGACTTCGGCGTTGTGCGGGTCGTCGAAGCCGATGCCGGGCACGCGCACGTGAACCGGCTCGTCGAGATCGGGCAGCAGGCCGCGATCGTGCGCGACGCCCGCGAGCAGCGCGAGATAGCTCTTCGCGATGCTGAACGTGAGGTCGGGCCGGTCAGGCTCGCCCCAGCTCGTCAGCACGCGGCCGCCGATCGCAATCGCACCCGACACCGGCCCGCGATCGTGCACGGGGCCGAGTAGCCGGTTCCAGGGCGGCGCTTCGTTGACGTGTACGCCCCACTCGCCGTCCACATTGCGATCCCAGCTCGATTCGTGCTCGACGGCGAAACGGATCGCACGTTGCAGGCGTTCAGACATGATGGTCATCCTGACTTTTTCCATACGATCGCGACAGATACCCTTGGCGCATCTGCAACCTTGGCCGCGCCGATGGGGTGATCGAATAACGACTTTTTCCGCAGCGCAGAATGTCCGCTTTTGGCCCAAAGCGGACACACCGTCTTGCTGCGTTCGTGTCCGCTTTTGGGAGTAAAGCAGACGTGCCTCTGACTAAGTCTCGCGGCAGCTAGTGACCCAAAGCGGACATCCCTCTGGCCGCATCAGTGCAAATTCGCAGAGGGCATCCGCATCGCTAGGTCTTGTCCCGGTTCCTGGCCATCCACAAGGTGAGGTCCCAAGCGCCGTAGATACCGGCGAACAGCATGAGTGTGATCGCGCCGGCGATGGCGTGGCTGGCGCCACGCCGGCATGTCGCTCCATGAGACGCCGAAGCCGCAGCGGCACGTCGCCCAACAGCAACAGCAGCCCCAGCCCGACGGTGACGGGGAATCGACCTAATTAAGCGAGTATGCCTTTTGACACTCGACTGTCAGCTGTGAGTGACGAGATCGGCAACGACTAGCCCCAGGCGGAATATTTTGTTGCTTGTCTTCCAGAACACGAGGTCACGGTCGGCCGGGCTCGGAAGCACGTCCTCGACGATCTGCACATGCTCTTTGATCCCGTATGGCACCGGACCGAAATCGGTGCCGAACACCACTCGGTCCACACCGCACATTTCAACCGCGGCTCGTAATCCAATTGAGCTGAAGCCCATGCAGTCGACCAAGATGTTGGTCCTGAAGTAGTCGGATGGCGACCGCTTGTTCTTGTAAGGCTTGCCGGCCGGCGGGTTGCGGATCCCCTTGTAATTGAGGCGCCAATTAAATTCGAGACGACCAAGGACCGACGCGAGTTCGCCACCCATATGGACGATCAGCACCTGCAGCTTTGGGTGGCGATCGAACAAACCGGAGGCGATCATCCGGGCGCCGTTAACGGTCGAGTCGAAGGGGCGTCCAACGGCCTCGTTGAGGCGGTATTGCATGAGCGACTCATGCCCAATCGACAGCATCGGTGGATGGATGTGCACCACGATGTCATTCGCTTCCGCAAACTCCCACAGCCATTCCGCCTTGGGGCTGTCGAGGAAGACGCGATCCGCACCGTCGCCATAGCTGGACGCCACCGCAATTGCCTTGGCGCCGCCCTGGCGGATCATCTCTTCGACAACGGGCCGACAGGCCTCTTCGAGTGGGTGTGCGTTGGCCGTCGGTGCGAATTCGCCGGGATAGCGATCCATGATATCCACGTATTCGTCGTTAAAGAACTTGAGACCCTCGACTGTGCTGCCTTGGAGCAGATCCCGCGCAAGCCACTCCACCTCGCCGCCATTGGTCATGAGGCTGAGGGTGATGCCGCCCTCGCGCTGGATAGGCATGGCGTAGTCCAGATCGAAAACCTCGCGATAGGCCATCAAGTCCAGGGCGTTGGTCTGCGGGAATCCCTGTTTCGGGTCGAGCAGGCCTCGCTCCTCTATTTTGGACTGCATTTTTTGTCCCCACGGGTGCCGGTGGGTATCGACGATTGCCCGGCGTTTCGTTCCGTGTGAATCGGCATCGAGGCCAACTGGCGTTGCGTCCTTTTCGCCGCGAATAGGCTGAACAACATTCATTGCGATCTCCTCCTTCTCCGCAATAGTTTGCAAAATTCCTCCGTCGTTTACTGAGCAAGACCGCTCACCTCTATTGCATTGATCTTGAAATTCATTGTGGAAGAAAGGGCATCCCGCAATCCACCGAAAGCTGAGGTAATGCCTTGAGTTGCCGGTTTATTAGTTCTCTTTCTTCTTACGCGGCCTTCTTCAGAACCTTGGCTTCGACTTCTTCCGTGAAGGCAACACTGCACATATTGCATTCGAAGGTCTTCAGTTCGAGCAATCCATTAGGTTGCGGGAATGATCGCGCGAGCCGCATAGGCATGCCGCAGCTTGGGCAACCTTGCGCTGGCTGATACTTGTTATCTATTGGCATGATGTCGCCTTCGCGGGAGGAAGCGCTGACTGAGCTTCCTGAGACTCAAACAAAACATATTGTTGTGAGGACTTAAACAACGCCGCCCTGCCACAAAGGTTGCAATGAATGCAGACACGTTCGCGTGCTTGGAGGAGGCGCCAAAGCGCGAGTAGTCCGATCTGCTGAGGCTTTAGCGAACAGCCCTGACACGGTCAGGGCGATGTTTTAGTTCCCGCACTCAAATTGGTTTTAATAACGTAATTTTTCCGCCGTTTCTTGATGATCGAGTTCATGTTCGAGCGCTCTGATCTCAGTTCGAACTTTTTCGACCACGTTTATGTTTGCTGCCATTAGCTCCATTCGCGCCGAATCATCTATTGGAAGCCCAGTGCCGCTCGCAAGAGAGGCCTGATATTTTGTGATGGCGGAAATAACGTTGTAACTGTCGGATAGCTCCGATAAAATTTCCGAGCCCGAAAGTTGAGAATAGCGCATAAGTATTTCTCCTCCGGCTAAGGATTTCTCCGGCATTTTTAACCCCAGGCGCGATGTTTCCATCTTCCGAGGACGACTATTACGCCGATGATGTAAAAAACACTCATCGCATTGCATTGCATCCACTAAAAGAACCTAAGGTGTTCCGAGCTTGGAAACGTGCTCGGTCACCAATAACCTCGACTGCGGCCATAATATCCACCGCCGCCGCCAAACAGCAGCACTAACACAACGATAATCAGGATTAATTCCATGGCAAACCTCTTTGGTCACGGCTTTGATTTGCTTTGTGACCACAACAACAACGCGGGGTCGTCGCGAAAAGTTGCGAACCCGGCGAACACGTTCGCGTGCGTTCGACACCGCGCAGCGTGTCGTATGCAGGTGAGCAATATTGCTCAGAGTATTGGACAGACAACAGAGCAGCGATTAATGGCTGGGCAGCCGTTTCATAGGAAAGTGGCTCACAAAACATGCCGCGATGTCCATTAACTAAGTATTGCTAACGAAGAATTGGACGGCGTCACAACGCAGCCACGGAACAACAGTGTCTCCTCTCGCGTTTCTCAATGCGGGCCGCAAATGCGAGCTACGCGACACCGGAGAAAGTTCCAGAGGAGAACAACAGATGAAAAAACTTGCATTCGGCATTGCCACGGCGGCAGTGCTTCTGACCGCGGTTCCGGTCATGGCGCAGGTCGGCGTTCGTGTTGGACCAGTTGGCGTCGGCATTGGCGCACCCGGCCCCTATTACGGCGGATGCGGCTACGGCGGGTGCGGCGGGTACTATGACCAATACAACGGATCTGCCGTCGTTGTCGGTGGCAGACCGGGTTGGCATGGACACGCGCGATATCATGGTTATCGCCACTAACGTGATCTCGGAATTGGATCGAAAGGGCTCCGAATGGAGCCTTTTCTTTTTTATTCGCTGAACGTTTTTAGTTTGCTCTGATTCTTTTTGACCGCAGCGTAGCAAGGAGCATTGCGATCGGCGTATCTGCGTGGCAGCGATGCGCGCAATCCAGTAGGAGCCACCCCCCGTGCGGCGGACTGAGGCGCTGGGGAGGGAGAATCGATAGGGAATTGAAGAGATGAGAACTCAATGATGAAGATGTCTCGCCGATAGTCTGGACGATACACCAACTTGCTCGCTTCCGCCCATAGGCTATTCGTCGTCGCTGTGTGTTGCCCGCCGCGCCGCAAGGATATCGACCGCGGGCTCTGCGCCGTTACTGATCCCGCCACCAGCGCAGTGGGCGGGCCGGTCGCCATGAACTAGAGCCAAATACACGCCGTGCTCATGCACGGCTATGGCATTGGGGGCGCAGCGCATCAAGCGCGCTGGCCCCAGCCCACAGCGAGCGGTACCGGCTCACGCAGGCGACCCATCGACAGGACGGCGCGCCAGCCATCTGCAGCCGGTCGACCCGAGCTGTCGCGGCGCAAGCCGAACGCGCTGCAGTCGACGGGAAACCGACCCAAAGGAACGTAGTCGACGTCGCCGTGCGCAAGCACCGCGCAAATAAAATCGTTACCCGTCAGCGTGCTCGGATAAATCTGATGATCGCGCATCCAGAACGTGGCGTCGTCCACCCACGACATGAGCGTGTATTGGTCGTTGAGCTTGTCTCGACCGAGGTGGCCGATCCGGTGGAAGGCGCGGCCGAAACCTTCCAAAGCGTCGTCGGGCTGTTCCGAGCGCGTCGCGAGTTGCGGATAGCGGGCGATAACGATTTTATGGAGCCGTCGCAGCTCGTCGCCAGACGGAATGGAGAATGAACGATTTCGATCCTGTGGATACGTGATGGTCACCCGTGGCTCTAGGCTTCGGGTCGTCTTCGGCAGGGGTGCAACGCCGCCTGCGCTCAGCTCGGAGCGCAGCCGCACGATCTCGCGTTCTAGATTTTCGATCCGCCGCTCTTGATCACTCATGGCTGTTCACCTCGCCGGAGCCGACCGGCCCTCAGGATGGCCGCGGAGGTGCTGTCGATGGCGGCGCGGGATCGCTGACCTCGCCGCGTCGTATTTTGCCCGCGCGGATGATCATGTCGGCGGTAGCCTTGCGCTCGGCGTCCGTCGGCTCGGCGTCGGACGGCTCGACATTGGTGGGCTCGACGTCTCGCCTGGTTTGCGACAGCCCGAGCGCGGCAAGTTCTGCTTGGGAGCGAAATCTTGTGAGTGTGACCACGTTAATTTCCTCATTCAAAAAAGTTTGTGCTTCGTCGAGTTCGGCCTGGATTTCGG
>Ga0207031_10187_pt1 | contig 17211 bp, 17 predicted proteins | sample Alteio_BWMinCont_37_FD_153278 | JGI IMG/M metagenome (GOLD analysis project Ga0207031, IMG submission 153278) | Enriched cells from forest soil in Barre Woods Harvard Forest LTER site, Petersham, Massachusetts, United States -... | ecosystem: Environmental > Terrestrial > Soil > Temperate forest >... | reverse complement strand
TGGCCTGCGCGAGTTGCTGCTCAAGCCGTCTCACCTTTTCATCGGGCGTCAGCTTCTCCGCTGGCGTTGACTGCTGAGCCTCTGCGCTAGCAAGCCAGCCTGACCTACAGCCGATGCCCAGCCCAATGGCCAGCAGCACAACGGCAGCCAACATTTTCACTTGGTATGCGCCCATGCCAATTACTCCCTGAGTAAGTTGAAGAACTGAACTTGAGACGATCACTCCGCCATGAACTAAATCCGACGTCCTTGCCAACAATCCTGCCGGTGCTGACGCCACTGTGCAGGCCAGAGCCGCCACGGATCCAGCCGTGATTCTGCGAGTAGCGAGCCGGGAAAGGAGTGAATCCTTCGCCCGCCCTAGCCGCCGAGACAGTGTGCTGAGTTTCCAGCCCAGTTGCTCAGCTGCCTCAGTTACGCTCTTTCCTTCAAGCGTGCAGAGGACGAAAGGTACCCGAAGCGTTTCGGGCAACTTGAAGACTTCCTCATGGACTGCCGCGAGCGTCCGGTCCCACAGCGAATCCGGAACGACCGAACTGTCTCGCTCCTTCATCGAAACAGCATGTTCGCGACGCGCTCGCCGCTTGGCTGACTGGTGTGCTTTCAAACAGACTCGATAAGCCACTCCATACAGCCAAGCCGATAGTTTGTTGGCTACGCGCGTCTTACCGGCATTTCGAAGGAGGACGAGGAAGGTGGCCTGAAACGCATCGTCGGCGTCTGATCCGGCGAGGTGTTGACAGACCGCCCACACCAGCCGTCCATGCCGTCGCACCAGTACGGCGAACGCATCCTCATCACGCTGAACCGCATACCGACCAAGCAACTCGGCGTCTGTAACCGGCGGGCCAGTCTCGGAGAGTTGCCTAAGAATGGCCGGGATGTTGGGATGTTTCATTGCGATCCTCGCGGTGGGTTCAGAGATGTAATTCCCGCGGACAGTAAAATTCCACGCACATTTTTGATTATTGCGAATTTATTTAAGGTTGATCGCCGATCCTACGGCAAATCTGCGAGGTGATGGGCAGCATATCCCACAACCGACATCGCCACAGTGTACCTCCCATCGCCAGACTCGGAAGTATGCCCTTCCGCGTCCTCATCTTCGGCTCCCCCTCCTTCCGCGACTACGCCAAGCTGCGGTCGATACTCGATATTGCGCTCTCGAAAAGTCTCCCGGACGTGGTGTTGGTAACGACTGGTGGGGCAGGTTTGCCAGCACTCGTTGCAAGCTATGGTCGATCGAGGAAGCTACCGGTTGAGGTGGCTCCCGACGAACGGTACCCATGTGATTTGCGAAAGTCTCCGATGGCGCTTGTGGTGGCCAAAGTCGATGCGGCTGTGATCGTGTGGCCGGAGATTACTCCGGAATCGAAGGAGTTGCTTGCCTTGGTTGACGCTAAGGGTTTACCGGTCCATGTGGTCGAATCGCCGCGGGACGAGGATGGTCAGGGAAAGAATCGAGGTGGAGGCCGGTGCGGATGGTGAGATCTAAGAGGGATAGGACGTGGTAGCTCTGGAGATCGCGAGGGGATGAGGAGATCGAGGGAGCGGAAACGGGACTAGTACCAATTCGCTCTCTCACAACTCTTAGAGGCTGGGAATTGCTGCGAAAAAGAAGATCAACCCGTCAAAAAGCCATGCCTCAGCCACCAAGCGATGTTAAGGCATCCCGAATAGGTCGAAAGTACTCAACCTTAAGATCACGATAGCGAATCTCCCGAGGTAACTTCGCGGTCCCGATGGTGACCTTGTCCCAGTTCTTTAGGGGAGTTGCAGGCAACGGCATGGTAACTCCTCTCACAACGAGAACCTCGATCATGTCTTGACCTCGTTCGATTGCCGAGTAGACGCGGTGCGCACCATCAATGATAACGAGCGAGCCATCCGTCTGAGCTTCCACGACAGGGGGGAATACTGGCCATGGGGAGCCAATTAGGATTCCTGTCGGCGAAATCACACCCTGCTCAAGAAGTAGAGTCAGAACACGCAAACGAGCCAATTTCATTCTTTCCAGCGAGATCGACAGTGGAGTAAGCTTGTCAGCAGCGACCTTCATGCGAGAGATAGTCGCCTGATTATAAGCAGGAATGCTTTTACACAGCGTACCGATCACTTCATCATCCGCAAGGGTGCGCCATCGAGGGCCTGTTGGGTTAATCGTCTCAGCGGCTCGCTCAATTTCATCTCGAAAGAACCTTGCCATTGCTGCAAGTATACCCCTCTCGTGCGGCGATTTGATGAACATGGCATGCAAGGCTGGAGACTCTTCGATCGACAGCATGGAAACTTTGTCCGAGAAAGGATCAACTAGGGTTGCCCGCGTCTCAAACAAATTCTGTGCTCTCTTTACTATTGCACCGCTCGCTGCAGCGATATGTTTGAGACGGTCGAATTCCTGTGGATCATCTGCTGGCACACTGCATAGGATTGTGATTTCCCGGCATTGAGATGCTGCAAGTACCAATGCGAACTGGAGCTCCCGAAGCCATGACAATCGACCGGCCAGGATCCAGACAGGACCGGAGGAACCAACGATGAGGTCCATACTCTGTTGCAGAATGCCCTCGCGTTGGCCTGCGAGAAGTGACAGCGTACCCATGTTATCCGGATCTATGAGTAGGGATGAGACTGCGGGAATATGCTCATGGGCGTGTTTAGCGAAGAAGCCCGAATTTAGATCGAGCAGTTCTTTTTGTTTCTGGTAAGGGAATCGCTCCACCTCGGTGTGCGTTAACAGAAACATCTCACCACGCCCAGTTATCTGGGGATTGGGGTCTAATGTGCCGATGTAAACACGCCCGACTCCACTCATAGCTACTCGTACAGCACAGGGAATTTTTTCTTCCCCGCGGCGAATGCATGGTTCGAGTGTAACAAATAATGTGCAGCGTCGGAGGTTGTATCTATTTCCCTCAATTTGACGGAAAAGATTATACTCGGCGTGCCTCCCTCTACCGTCCATTCCCCGATAAGCAGTTGCCAATACTTCCCCATTCTCAGACGCAAGGACTGCACCGACGTAAGGATGATCCCGGCTGTCTTCGGGCTTCGACCTTCGTGCCTCGACAATTGCCAGATCCATTAACTCATCGACTCGCTTGGCGTCCATTTGTGTTAAACCCCTGAACCAACCAAATTAGTCACCTAGTGCGATGCAGCTGAATTATCTTCTTTCGGCTCACTCAAATGGTGGGTTAACTTTCGATTCGAAGATTCCGTGTCCAAGCTTCGACACCTTATTAAATGCATTCGCCGCGCGTTCTGCCAATTCACCCTCAACAGTTGTGATTTGAGCCCCTAGTTCTCGGGCGACTTCTGGGATTACCGCATCGATCTTAGCTCGGAACTCAGGCGTCTCGACGCCCGTCCCCGCGCTCCGAAGGGCTTCAAACATTGGCACATAGAGGATGAGGTCGATCGCCGCCAGGGAGAAGAGGGTGGCCTCCTTCAGCATCCGCAATGCGGGTTCTTCCAGGAGCCCAAGCACTTGGACATAAGCGAGCAGGTCGATCATGCAGCGATCCTGAATAACAAGTTCGGACTGGCAGGTACGTTCACGCCTGAGATGCTCGGCGGCGAATGCGTAAATGGTATCGGACGTCGCGGCCTGTCCAAGCGGGTACCCAGCTCCTTTGACCCGCTGACCGATGCCTTGAAGGAGCTCACACGAAATCCGGGTTCGGTCGTGGCAGATCGCGAAGAGGTCGCGGGCCAATGTCGTCTTACCGACGCCTTGGGCACCGGTGATGGCGACTCGAAATCTAGGCACGTTTCACCTCATGAACCCAGATTATCATGGCAACCCGACGAGGACGTATTCGCTCACGGACTTGGTAGCGGACGACAGCGGCTTGCCTTGAGAATGGTGCTTTGACGGCTTTGAGTAAAGCTCCACGGCGCGAAATCTTCGCTCCATCAGCGGGGCGAGTTCTCCGAGTGGCACGAACCCCCGGTTACTGTAACTGACCAATGTTATGAGGCGAAGGGTGGAGCACCTGTCGAACAGGTCTCCGAACTCTCGGGCGGCAGAGGCGGCCTGGAACTCAAATTTGGAACTAAAGCGGTACGACCGCGGCGGGTATCTCCCGGTGCCCTCGCAAGCGGGGTAGTCGTATCGCAGCAGGGTGTTGAGGACGTGGTAATAGCGCGAGTATTGCAGTTTCGTGTAGGGTGGATCGACGTACACCGCCCGAGGCTGACTGTCTCGGCATGCCGTTTCGGCGTTAAAAGAGTCCAGCGCGTCCCGCCAGTCACCGTTCCAGACCTGCTCGATGGGCCGGGAGCGCGGGTCACGGGTCGCGAGGAGGCGGAAAATCATTGCAAACTCGGAGAAAAGGTCACGCGCCCGATGTTCGGCGATCTCCTTCATCTCCTTTACCGAGCTCAGCTTGGGCGGTTGCGCAAAGTGAGGCCCGGAGCAGCACGAGGACACAGCGAGGAGCAGAGCCCCGAGGCAGAGGTCTCGTGGGCTGCCGTGCGGGAGGAGATCGATTGCTGCGCGGATGCTGTCCGCGGCGATGGCCTGCGCTAGTCCAAGGTATGCGTTCGAGTAGTAGGCGGTTGCCAGGCAGTACGGGAAAGCCTGTGGCTGCTGTCGCCGGTCTCGGACCATTCTCCGGAGGCACATGCCGGTTTCTTCCCTCTCGCCATCGTCGGCGGGCAAGTCGGCGGGAAACGGCGGAGGGAATGTTTCACAAAAGGTACGGTACCGGGAGAGTGCCTTATCGCTGACGATACCGTGCAAGAAACCAGCTTCAGTTTCCAACTGTTTGGCTAGCACGGCGCGCAGCGCAGAGACGTTGCGTTCGTATTCCGGTCGCATCCCTTCCAAAGTATGGCTTGCCTCATCGGCACTCACGAAGGCCGAACGGCAGCGGGTCAAGTGTGCCGCAAACGGGTTGGCGTCGTTTGCGTAGACTCGGTAATGATTGGCCAGCCGCAGGGCGACGACTCCTGTCCCGGACATCAGATCACATACGGTACTCCCCTCAGGTAGATGCAGGCCGGCTACCGCCATGAGGAAGGATGTGATCCTCGCCTTGTTCCCATAAATCTTGGCGGTTGCAAGGCACTCCGTGAAACTGGTCTCCTCTTCCGCTCGCACCGCCCGTGCCCATAGTTCGCGAAAGTGATCCGGTTGCGATTCACCGAGCACCCAAATCGTGATGTGCGGGTCGAGGTCAATGGGTATGGGGGGGCTGGAGACCGAATCGGGGGGTGGGGAACTGCTGTGCGATTGTCCGCAACGCAGCAGTGAGATGAATACCTGGATGGCCTCAACGGGCACCGCTCCCGGGGTGTAGCTGAGCCCCACCGTGGGTGAGAGGCCCAGAAAGACAGGGGCTTTTCTACCATGTTGTGCGGACGGACGTGGCAGTTGGCCGAGACTGACTACCCGCGACCCGGGTCGCGGAAACAGGCCGGGAGTCTCGTCGAAGAGGCCGCCGATCTGAGCGAGAGTGTGTGTTTGTGCGCCCAATCGGCATGCGTCTGCGGCTCTGACACGAGCCGGCGAGGATGGGTCCATCGTTACATGAGGGAGCACTCCTAGGTCGATGAGTGCCCCGAGGTCGGACGGGGTGACTGGGAATCCCAGCGACGCCGTCGCGGCAGCCGCGCCCTCCTCGATCGAGTGTTGTTCGATCATGTCCTCGCCTTCCCGAAGAGGACGGTCGGGTTCCCTGGCGTCCCGCAATCAATGGGAGGGAGCGGAATCGGGCGCAGGCCAGCCCGGCTGAGGAGTGCTGCTGTCTGCGCCACGCCCGTAGCATCGCCATGGTGATAGTTCGCGACAAAGACACCGCCGGGGATCAACTGTTTGGCGATCGCGCAGCAGTCGTCTTGCGACATCCCTAGATGGATCACGTACGATGCTATCACCGCGTGGAACGTGCCTGCTAAGAGGGACGCCCATTTAGCTTCTGTTAGGACCGACAACCCGCGCCGGGCCGCAATCTGGAGCATGTGGGGCGAGCGGTCCATGCCAGTGAGTTGGATGCGGCCGACGGAGTTGGACTCGAGGGATTGGAGTGCCACCAGTGATAGACCAGTGCCGCAGCCGAAGTCGAGTATCTTGATCGTGTCAGCACCGCTCTTCCCGGCCGCGAGCACGACTACGAGGAGGTTTTGGATGTTAGAGATGTTCCTCTTAACGTCAACGAGCATCTCGTACGCATCAGCACACAGGTCGAATAACGCCACAGACAATGCGGAGTCAGGAACGGCGGGGAGATGGAAGTGGTCGAGAAGGCGGCGGAACTCATGGTCGCCCACGGAGAAGGATTTGGGAACCACTGCCGTCGGATCAAACTCGCCGACCCACAAGGTCAACTCTTCTGAGACCACACACTCCACGAGCGACACGACTGGGGCGACTTTTCGGTGTGCGAGGTCTATGGATCTCCTTCGGCGGTCGATGATGTATGACCCAGGTGTGTCGGGTAGTCGCCACATTGTGGTCACTCGTGGGCGTCGAGGACGATGGTTCGGGCAATGTCCTTATCACCCTCATCAAGAAACATGTGAAGACTCAGGGCGATGTACACCACCTCACCCATTTCGACGGGAACTGGCCGCTCGCTGAACACACTTTTTAGCTTCTGGTTGACCTCCTTGAGAATTGTTTCCGATTGTTGGATCGATCCGTAAGCGCTGAATGGGAGCCCCACGAGCGCCTCGACCGTCCGCCAGACCCACTGGAAATGCAGCTTCCACCGCCCCTTGACAACACGGGGCACGACATGGACGCACACGAGCCCGAGCGGCTTATTCCAGTCCCCGTGCGGGTGCCCAGTGATCATAATGATGCGGCGGCTGGCGACACCCTCCTGGATCGCGGATGCGGCAGCCATCACCGCCTCTCGATACTGGTCCTTGCCCAACCCCACCGATCCAGTGCCTCTGAGGGCTTGGGCGAATAGCCCGTCCGTCTGGACAAACTGTTTGTCCACATATTCATTAAGGGAAGTCACTTCCTGCGACCAGTAATAAGGGATGGATTCCACCGTTGGCGTTTCGAGGATAAGCTTGAAGCCGGTGAGTTCACAGAACTTCCTGGACATGTGATCGCAATGGCCCAGTCCCGAAATCGATCGCAACATATCGATTATACGTGGATACGCCTCGGCGAGCGTCCCGCAACGAATGCCATCGGTGTGGAGCAGGTCCACGCCTGTCGAGAACCCAGTTGTGGGAATCCGTCGCTGGCGTTGCCGCTCCTCGCGCAAGTCCCTGGGCTCCCCCGCCGCGCTGAGGGTTTCTTCAGCCTCAAAATACGCCCGCTCCATCGCCTGGAGGGCCATGGGCCTCTCAGCCGGCGTCCGCGATATGGCCAACTTCCTCTTCCTAAAAGCTTCAATCGCTTCGATTTCGATGCTCAGGCGTTGGGCCAGCCGTGAGGTGCTCTGCCCTGGTATGTTTTCAAGTACCTCAAGGGTGCGCGTAGCCTTGGTTTCGTCGCCAACTGCCAGAATGCGTTCGATGTTTGGGTTGTTCAATACCGCATGGATCACGCGAGAGATGTTGCTCTGCCAAAAATCGGGCAAGCCGCCTCCGCTGACTGGGCGGTCGTCCACTTCGACTACTGCCGCCACCCACGGCTGCAGGTGCAACTGAAGGCTCGGCTGGCCGATCGCCAGTAGAAGCACTGGAGCCAGTGACGGCCCCTTGATCGGCGGCATCCAACGCGGCACACCGCCCGTTTGACTTTCCCGCGGGGTCCACACCCGCCCGGCGTAGACATTCAGATCGGGTTGGGTTGGGCCAGTGGCCCATATACTGACGTGCCCGACATCGTCCCCCGCACGCTGAATATGAATTGCGAGATACTTGCCGGATGCATCGTGGTTGGCCACGGACAAAGTCAATTGATGCTCAGATTCGAGTGGCCCGCAACCGGATATTGCCAATCGCAATAAGGCGTGGATGGCTATCGAGGCCAACTTCACCGAGTTTATAACTGGGGTGCCGCCTGGAGTTGTGTAGTCGAGCATGGGGCGCGCGGGGGTGACCGTGATACCGAATGTTCGCATGCTACTGGTCAAGACCTTTGTCAGTCGTGCGATTGTGGAATCCCTGAACTGATCAATGAGATACTCGGCAAGAAATGTGTGCAGTTCCGACCCGAAGTTAGACGTGTCATGGGGGCTCAGATTTTGGCGCGCCCACAGGACAGCTTCAACAAGGTCATCGCGTAGGATTTCGTCCGTGTCGTCGTTTGGAGTGGTGGCAACTGCACCTGCGAGCCTGATGCAGTTACGCCCCTCAGACTTCGCCCGCTTCTCCGCAAGCATGGCCTCGTCCAGTAGTGCGTCAGCCAGTTCTTTGGGGGGCTCAGACGCTGCCACATAGATGGGAAATGAGGCGATACCGATGCTGCATGTGTTCGGGCGGTTAATGTGAGAAAAACTGGTCGCTTCCATCATCTGACGGAACCGCTCCAGTCGCGGTAAGACGCTGCTCAACCCAGCACAGGGGAAGAAAAGGGAGAACTCTTCGCCACCTTTGCGCACGGCGATGCAGTCATTCCCAAAGGCTCTCCGGATCCTCGTACTAAACTCACGGAGGACCTCGTCCCCTCCGGGCTCTCCGAACTCCTCGTTTACCTGTTTAAAGAAGTCCAGGTCGAGATGCGCCGCAGTGATCACACCACAGTCCAGAGACGCTGCCCGGATGGCCCTGGTTAGCCTCTGATGGTTTCCTGAATCGGAGTACCGAGGGAGAAGAGTCATAGTGTCGCGCTTGCCCCAGTACTCCGTCAGAATCGACACCAGAGGCTGAAGCGTAGCTTGGTATATTTCTCGGCTGCGTTGGGCATCGAACGACTCTGCTTCGCGGTGACACCACCCTTCTATCGTGAAGCGATATGAGCCTTCGATGTTGAAGTTGTTGCCCAAGGCGTCAATTGATTCGCGTTCCGGCCCGCCATATTCGGCAACAATTTCTAAACTACCTAATCCACGATCGACTTCCACACGGGTGCGAACAACGAGGCCCCGACCTTTGAGCCCGCTCAGGATTGTTTCAAGATCCCCGCGAAACTGGGCTTCGGTAGATGCTTGTTGCTGGCAGGCCCGTGCTAGCCCCATGAGTACCGAGGTTACTTCAGCCGGCGTCATCGTGTTCCTCACGGATGCGAGACTCGATTCGACCATGCCTGACCTCTCCAAGGAGCAGCCTCAACGCTTCTACTACCCCCTCGGCAGCCTCACGCTGGCAAACGTACTGCGCCACCTCCTTGACAGCAGCAGGTGCATTGGCGACTGTCACGCCCACACCGCAACTCGTGAGCATCTCCATGTCATTATAGTTGTCACCGACAGCCATGACCTGTGAGAGTTTCACCCCCCCTTGCTTTGCCAACACTTTCAGCGCGTTGGCCTTTGTGCTTAGCGGGTGCGCAACCTCGACGAAGCGATTGCCCGACGACGTAATGCGGAGCTCTGCACCGAAGGACTTCCCCAGTTCTTTGATTATCGGTACTATGTCCTGGCTCGGGTTGTGCTGTTGCCCAAGAATAGCAACTACGTCCCGCGATGGGACTTCGTCGAACGTATCCACCCATGTGATGGGCATCCCGTTGAAATCGGTGGCAGGCGAAGTTGCTTGCCTGCCATAGCCGTACACTCGCTCTACGGCCGATGCGTCGAAGTGGTCCTGGCACGTGTACACAAACGGAAGGATTCGGCGGCGGCGGAACTCGGAAAGCAGCGCCCTGGCCGGCTCGGGCGGTAGAGTGACCCTTTGCAGTATGGTATCTTGCGGCCACGCCACGACGGCACCGTTGTAAGCGATCACCGGTGGCATTTTCATGCCCACCGCTCTCATCTCGTGGATAATCCGCTGGGCACCGAAAAGCGTACGGCCGGTCGCGACAGAAAAGCGAATGCCCTGGGGCTTCAGCCTACGCAGTTGCGCCACGACATTCTCGATGGTGTCGTCCGAACCGCGGATCAGTGTCCCGTCGATATCCATCAGGACGATTCGGATCTGCCGTAACAGTTCCGTCATGTCAGCCTCCTGTCATCAACGCCCTGCCCGGCACGAAACACGAGTAGATACGGTGGCGGGCGACCTGCTGGATCCCTTCGACCTTTTCGCTCGTGTAGGTCCTTACTCCCCACGTTTGCCAATGAGTGGCGCCTCGTGCCTTCAGTTGCTGAAGAATGGCCTTGTGTGGGATCAGGCCCTCTTCTGCGTAATGCACTACAATCATCTTACATTTCGCGGATTTGATCAGTTCGCCAAGGGCGTCTGCTGCGGTGCTGCGGTGATAGAAAGGCGACTCGCTCACCCCCCCCCGAATACCGCATTTCCCCATCACCTTCGGCATGTCCCATAAGACGATCGTTTCAGGGAGGTGGTAATATGCGCCGTAATTCCTCCTGTTGTAGGGAGGGTCCAGGTAGACCACGTCGGTTTCGGCCCTTTCGACAACCCGGATAGCTTGGTCGCAGTTGGCCTTGTTCTTCTTTTTATTGTTGTTGACTGTTATTGGGCGTAAGCAAATCTGTTGCCTCGCTTTGCGGTACAGTTTTTTCAAGTATGCATAGTACGTTCCTGCCGTGTTGGAGACACGGTCCATGGCCTCAAGGAGGCAGGTCAAAAGATAGCATTTTTCCACCGCACTGATCTTCCCTGTCGCGTCCCATTGTTCGATCTCCTTACGGATACGATCAATCCGCCTTGCGTTGGCTGCCGTAAAGTACAATCGACGTGCTCGTCCCTCCATGGAATACTCCCGCGTGACGAAACCAGAGACACCTGGCAATGTGCTCAAGTGTGAAAGTACCCGCAGGTGTGGAGCAACATTCCCTTCATCAGCTCCTAGCGATGGGAGGATGATGCGAGGAAAAGTCGGTGAGAAGTTTAGTTCGATATGGGCAACTTGCAAGGCGTAGCTTTGCTCCAAGATGTCGCCCGTAACCACACTTAAGCCCAGTGCTTTGAAGTGTCTCGCTACTGTACAGGTTCCAGCGAAAGGATCACATAGGCTGCGGCAGTGAAAGCCCGCCCGTCGTATTATCTTTTCTATCGCGGGAAGCGAAGCAGATTTCGATCCGATATACCGCATTTTTTTCTTGTCGCCGCATACATTTTCACCCTCCTAGCCTTGTTGTGCAGGCCATCTGCCGCTTACAACTGTCACTCGACATGCCTTGTTGTGCAGATCATCTTATGGACCCGCACTCCGTCGGCTTTCTCTCTCGCGCGGCAGGGAGATATCCAGATTTTCAAAATTCGCATCCTAACTCCGAAGAGCAAAACTCAGGCAGTATTCCCGGTAAGCCACCAGCCGCGCTTGATCGATCTCTAATCTGTAATCGGCGTGACCCCAGATCAGGTAACGAAGCGGAGCTACGGGATCATCACGATTGAGCCGATTGTGCGACGGCCTTCGAGATCCCGGTGAACCCGCTCTGCCTCAGCGAGGGGGTAACTATGCCGGACTTCGACCTTCACCTTCCCCTGGCGGATTACGTCAAACACCGCCCTGGGCAAGAGCCCTCTCGGCTTCCCGTGACCGAACATCGAGTTCCTTGAGCTTGACTACCAGTTCCTGACGCTGGAGGTCCGAGTCTTGAGAGCTTGATTCAAGTTGGCCAAGCAATGACGTCACGGGGATAGCCGCAGCGGCTTCATTGTCCCCACGTTGCCGGAGCCAGTCTCTCACCCACCCTCGGCGCAGGGACTCAAAGGCATGGACTCTGGCCTCGGGTAGATTGGTGTGTTCGAGCCAGTCCGAGAGATCGCCGGACTGGTGGCCATCGGCCCATAAGTACGGGGGCTTGGAGTACATCTCTTGCACCCAAATGGGTTAAAAAGGGGATCACGTTGGGCATTTGCCATTGTGCGATCTTAAGTGGATTGTAGCGACCTAAGAGAGTAGAAGAACCGCTCCGGTTGGATTGGCTGAAGTAACGAAGGACAAAGAACGACTGAGCGTTGGCGCTAGAAAGCGGTCGAGGTGGGCTCGGCTCTTCTCGCGTGACGTGTGATCGCGGGTTGTTGCATCCTTAGGGTGTTGGCTGTAGTTTGTTTTGCATGGGAAAACGAAGCAAACAACCAAGAGCAATCCCATCAGATGACGCTCCAGGAACCAGCGGTAGTGTTCGGAAGAGAGCCGCGAACCGCACTTTTCGTCCCAGCAGACGCATCATCGTTACAAGGTATGGCGTCGAAATTGAACCTGGCCTCTACCGCGATCTTCAAATTGTGTATCAGACCAATGCTGCGAGCCACGAACCCACTCGCATCAGAGTCCTGCGAAAGCTCTTCTGGAAGAATCCGGGTAAGTTTTTATGGCTCTGGGACATTGCGGAACACAAGTGGGAAGAAGCACTGTTTGCCTCGGCAGCGCATAAACGCGAGTTCGAGAGGCTGCTAAGGGTAGAGGTCGAACTGAAAGAGGCTTTGAAGGCGTCCCAGGAGCGGGTGACCGAGTTGGAGGCGAGGCTCCCCGCTGCGTGCGATACACAAGTCGATCCTTGAAGGGAGATCGTAGGATGCAGAGCATGGCAGACCCAGACGCATCGACGACGGCAGACGGTACGCCGACAGAAGCGGCCGCTTCCAAACCAAAACGGGACCGGCCGACGCGTAGACCGAAAAAAGTTATTCACCTGAATGGGTTTACGATGGAGGACATTCTGGCCCACATGCGGCAGGTGTATTCGGAGGGCGTAGGGGAAGGTACATCAAAATGATGTACCCAGATCGTAACCCATTTCGGCAGTCTCCACGCCAGAAACAGGACTAGTCCCAATTCCCGCCCACAGCCCGCCAGTCTCGCTAACTTTACCGTGTCTGACCGCGGAAAACCGGCCCCATTTGACCCTTGTGCACCCTGATTGCGAACGTGCAAAAAGTGGCAACTTTCCCCGACCATTGTTCAACAGGGCTGAGTGCGGCGAAATTGGGACTTGTCCCGATTCTCCTCAGTAGAGGCGTCGTCCACAACCAAAATCAGGGCGAGTTGTGCCACCCGAACATCAGATACCTCATTGCGCACTCGCCATGCGAAACTCGATCGACTCGCCCGCGATGCCCACTTCCTCTCAACTTGGCTGAAACTACCTGTTCGAGTAGAATTCCGATGGTCTCCACCGCCTCATTCCAATTCGGTACCCCGAGGACCACAGTGCAAAGCATCACCATCTACCGTCGATCTTACCCGGCTGATGGAGCGCCGGAAAACTTCTCGTTACGCCCCTATCCGGCTCATCAGAGGTGCACCTACACGGTCGGCAAGAAGGTGTACGAAGCCGTGTTTCAGCAGCTCACTGTGTCTGCTCCTGATGACGCAAAAGTCCTCGAAGAAAAAAACCTTCTCGCCTGGTCTGGGAAAGACGGAAAGATGCAATCCAGTGCGGCCGAAGTTCTTGGCTTCGCGGATGCAGGCGTCTCGGGATTTCGTAAGGTGAAGTGAATCGACGATGGTCCGTTGCGACCCATTACATGATCGCTTCACAGCAAGTCCAAGGAAACGAGAGGGAAGGACCACAGCACCATCGGCCACGTCAGATGGGTGTCCGGATGCCCGCCTGAACCTCTCGTTTGCGAGTCCTGACGAAGCTGCGACCCCGCCGGACTCACCCCACATTCGAGCGAACGAGCGAGCGAAAAGGGGCATAATACACCCTACGTTCGGGCGAACGCTTGTGCGTCGAGGGCAAAAAATGGGGGGTGAAAAGTGGTAGGGCATACGCCCCGAGTCGCTCTCCCCCCGCTCTTCGACTGTTTGGCATCGCGAGACGGGTTTTTCGGTGCGATTCTTGGAAACTGTGTAAAACTACTGGAAATTGAGTACAATTCCGCAATATTCACCGTGGCTACACCCACGCGGGAGGGAAAAACAAATTGCTGGTGGCGACTTTACTTCGATGTTTCCCCTCCGATGCCTACCCGATCAGTGAAGCAGAGGTTGCTGGTGGCAACAAAGCATAAACGGGAAGGACAAATTGAGAACACGTTGGTCCTCGATTTAGTTATCTAATGTTGCTGGGAGGGCCGAAGATGGGTTATCGACCGCAAAAAGGTGTCAGACCGGCGCAACTTGAGGGCAAAAGGACTGGTCGCCCGCCTGGTTCGCGGAATCACGCCCGGGCCTGGGCTGACATCGAATGGGCGCAGGTGCATATGGATGAGGAATCTGTTAAGGCTCCCAACCCTAATGCACTGTTTTGGTGGAAGTTCGCAAAGAGCTACCCTGAGGAATTCTCAGAGTGGTTTGAATACGGCGGCTGCATTCTGGCAATCGAGGACGAGGACTACTTTTGAGGCACTTCCGAGGCTCTTGTTTCGCCCGTTTACCCGAGGACTCCACTAGCTAGATCGTCACATCCGTAATCTCTCTCTCAGGTTCAGCAGTTCGCGATTATCATGAGCCCGAGGGCCAGGCGGAGTAGCTACCGGCAGGCCTGCCTCCCGCTCGCGGTTTCTACTCCCCGAGATGGGGGCAGGCGTTGCCCGTTGGGAGTAGAGTTGCATGTCTGAACCCATTTCTGAGGCAAGTGAATGGCTTAACGTACTTGATAATCTACTCGTGCGGTTGTCTCAGTTGCACAAAGATGAGGAGGAGGTTACCTGCCGTAGGCTCCATCGAGAGTTTGGGGCCGCTGGATGTACTGGGTATGCAGCGTGGCTAATACCCGGTGCCGTGGCTGCATGGGGATTGCAAAAAGATCAGTGTCCGCCAACAAACCCGACACCCGACATCGAGACGGTTGCTCTCCATGCTGTCATTCGCGCGTTGATGCGAATCCCCGCCTACCAACCACTTGAACGGGGGGAGGAGGGTAAGGAGTTCCCTCTCGACCAACGCCGCGAGTTGGAAGAACTGCGTCAAAAGACAATTAGACTCGCGGAAGATCGGTTGAACCAACTTCGCGGTGCCGTACCCACGAAAGCAGTCGGACAGTTCACTGACCTCCAAGAAAAAACTGCGACACTCCGTCTGAAAGGTAACGAGGCCATAATCATCGACACGATTTGTAAACAAAATGGCGAGATCAGTCTTGCTGATCTCGGGGCTGTACTGCTGTGGAATGCGCCGTTCACTGAATGGAATTCTGCCCGCTCCCGCCTCAACAAAAAACTCGCAAAGCACGGTTGGAAACTCGAAACTCATGACCGAACTGTGAAAGCCCATCAAACTCTCAAGAAACGCATCCGGAAATAGTTGAGAAAAGAGCGCTACGCGAACGCGAAACGATCACTTCCGTTTTGCGATGATCCTCCTGTTCACAAAAGACAGGAGGGACCATGACCCGTCGACCCTACGACCCACTTTCTTTCGTCCCGTCTCCAGACGTGATCCGGGAGAAGCTAAGGGAAACCCAGACACTCGCCGAACGTCTCCGCTTGCTGCTCAAATTATCTGAGCGGTTACACAAGCCCATGACTTCTTCCGATGTCCTCGCCTCGCCTATTCACGCGAAGGAGAGGACAAATGTCGCTTGACATCTCACTCGACCAACCAATCGCATCATCAGCCCACAACCTGCTCACCGAGGGCTTGATCGACCTCGCCGAGGCCACCGGTTGTTTCAAGGATGCCCGCGGTCGCAAACCCCACGTCGCAACCCTTCGTCGATGGGCGAAAAACGGTTGTCGAGGGCACAAACTCGAAACCACGTTTATTGGCAATCGGCTCATGACCACCCGGCCGGCGGCTGAACGCTTCCTGGCCGCGATTAACAGCCAACCAGTCCCCACTCAAACAACGAACTCCGCTGCTTTGAGAGCCGGTGAAATGCTCGCCAAGGCCGGACTCTGACTATCTGCGAACCATTCGCGACCTCGTTGTTATTCACCATTTGCAAATCGATTTCGATCACGTTAACGGAGGCTCAAAATGAGCGGGAAGTCGGCCATTAAATCAAAGAGCAGAAGCAAAGGAGTGTCGGGGGTCTCCAGCAAAACTACTTCGCCCCTGGATGCAATTCGTGTAAGTGACACCATCGAAATGGTGCCACTCTATCAGCTAAGACCCGCAATGCGAAATGACCAGATCTACAAACCTGTTTCACTGGAAGACAAGGGTATTCTCGCGCTCGGGCGCGACATGAAGGAGAAAGGGCAGGTACTCGAACCACTGGTGGTAACCCGTGACGATGTAATTGTCTCTGGGCACCGTCGCCATGCGGGAGCTTCTGTTGCGGGTTTACACAGTGTTCCTGTGCGGCGAATCAACATACTGTCCACAGATCCACAATTCGAGAACTACCTCGTTTCGTTCAGCCAACAACGGGTGAAAACGCCTGCCGAACAGGTTCGAGAAGAGGTGATTCGGACTAGTCCGAATGACGCCCACAACGCTCTGCTGGCACATCGCGAGGTCGAAAGGGTCAAAGCTCACAGCCGAGCTGCGAACGCCGGGCTTCGAGTATTGCCTCAAACAGTAGCAAGGAGACGAGCGGACATTTCCGATGCGAAACGCCCGATGCTGAACGCTGCAATCGCAGTCATCAACCAGTATCGGAACTATTGGCCGCTCACACTCCGGCAGATCCATTACCGGTTACTCGTGCGAAACGTTCTACGCCACATACAGAAGCCAGAAAGTAAATATGTCAACACACAGGAGTGTTACAAGGATTTGTCAAACCTTCTGACTCGCGCACGTCTGGTGGGTGAAGTGCCTTGGGAGAGCATGCACGATCCAACAAGGCCTCGGACAAGATGGATTCAATGGCCGAACGTCGGGAATTACATGCGCGAACAACTCGATGGGTTCTTGGGCAATTACAAGCGGGATCTTCTACAGAGCCAACCTGCCTACATCGAACTCATCGTCGAGAAGATCACGGTTCAGGAAATAGCTGAGCGGGCCGCTGGACATTATCACGTTCCTGTCGGTGTTGGCCGCGGCTATTCCTCTGTGACAAACCTGGAACAGACCGCAGAACGCTTTCACGCTTCTGGCAAGGATCAATTCATCTTGCTGATTGCAGGCGATCTAGACCCAGAAGGCGAGAATATTTGCGAGACTTGGGTTTCCTGTCTACGGGACGAACACGGTGTCGAGAACATTACCCCTGTGAAGGTGGGAGTCAATCCTGAGCAAGTTCAAGAGTACGGCCTTTCACCGCTGCCAGTGAAAGATACCTCAAGTCGAGCAGCTGGCTTCGTTGATATTCACGGGAGTGGAGCCTATGAGTTGGAGGCGTTCGAACCAGATCAACTTCAACAAATCATCCGCGATGCGAT
>Ga0207031_10186_pt1 | contig 17236 bp, 13 predicted proteins | sample Alteio_BWMinCont_37_FD_153278 | JGI IMG/M metagenome (GOLD analysis project Ga0207031, IMG submission 153278) | Enriched cells from forest soil in Barre Woods Harvard Forest LTER site, Petersham, Massachusetts, United States -... | ecosystem: Environmental > Terrestrial > Soil > Temperate forest >... | reverse complement strand
CAATCGACGCCGTCAAAGTCCCCGATGTCGCCAGGACGCTCACCGTCAATTGGCCCGTCGCGCTGGTGCTCCCGTTCGGCACCATAATCGTCAAAGGAGAGTTGCTGCACGCAACTCCCGGCGGCATCGTCGCAGGGCAATTCACCGTCACCGGCCCCGTGAATCCCCCGCTCGCCGTAACCGTCACCGTCGAACTCTGGCTCGCACCTGTCACCGAACTCAACGTCACCGCGCTATCGGCCACCGCAATCCCCGGCACAACCGGCGCCGTCACCGTGAAATTCACCGCGGTTGAATACCCACCGGGGTACGGGTCCGCAACAGTGACCGGATACACGCCCGCGGCGGCAAGAAGCGTTGGATAAACCGAAGCGGTCAGCTGTGTCGAGCTGACAAACGTTGTTTGCTGGCTGAATCCGTTGAACAATACGTTCGCAAATGGCTGAAAATTCGTTCCATTCACGGTGATTGGAACTGGATTCACTGGATTGGCCGGCGCGCTCGTTGGGCTTAGGGATGTGATGGTCGGGATCACGCTGGGCTGCTGAATCGAAAATGAAATCGAAGTCGAAGGTCCGCCGCCCGGAGTGGGGTTTGAGACTGTTACAGGGACTGTCCCCACATTAGGAAGCCCGATTTGAGAAGCCGGCACGGTCGCAATCAAGTTTGTAGTGTTATATACCGTGGTTGTCTCTGCCACGCCGTTGAAATTCAATACCGCGCCGGGTGCAAAGTTGGATCCGTAGGCGTTGATCGTAAATCCTGGAGACGTGGCTACGACGATGGTCGGATCGATGCCATTCAGTGTGGGTACAGGATAGGTCCCCAGATTCACCGTGAAATTCAAGGTGTTCGACGGCCCCGACGAGGGTTGCGGGTTTGACACCTCCACCTGAAACGGACCCGGCAGGACAATCGCCGAAGCGGGTATGGTCGCCGTAAGCTGGGTGCTATTTATAAAGGTCGTGGGCACAAAGGATGCGTAAAACGTCTTCGCATTAATGAACAGCACCTGTGCCCCGTTGAGGAAGTTGCTCCCTGTGACGGTCAGATTCACCGCCGGATCACCTGAATTCGCGCTCGTCGGTAAAATCGTCGTCAGCGTCGCCGCCGGGTTTTGCCCGAAGTTATACAAAAAATCCAGGTGCGCGTGGCCGCCCAGCGCGACAGGATTCGGATCCGGCGGCCCAAACGAACTCACCTGGATGTAATACGTCGTTCCTGCCGACAGCGCCACATTCGTCAATTGCGACTGTATATTTACACCAGAAACGATATCGTCGTTGCAGGCCACGCTCGTCAGGCTCCCCTGGCTGCCCATCCAGATCGAAATCACCGTGTCGTAACTGCTTCCAATCGTGTCCACCGACAAGCCTGCCGAAAATGTCGGCGTGAATTTGTACCAAATCGTGTTGTACGTTCCATTCTGGTGGCCGCCGGTATTCCCTTGCGCCGCGGTGTACTGGTTTACGCAAACCGGTGTCGGGTCGCTCGATTCCGTCGTCGCTCCTGAACTGTCCCTGTCGTCTGTAAAGTTATATGTGCCAATGTTGATCGCGTTCGCAAAATTGTCGTTCGTCGGAGCCGCTGCCGTTACCTTGAACTGTATCGCCTTCGACTGCCCTCCTCCCGGCGGGGAACCCAAAACCGAAATGTCATTCGTGCTTCCATAGGGACCCAGAAATACTCCCGGCAACGTTGCCCCGATACTCGTCGAGCTGTTGACCGTTGCGCTAATTCCAGCCTGCACCCCGTTCCAGAAAACTTTGCTTCCCGTCTCGAAATTTGTCCCCGCCAGGGTAACCGGAATATTGTTCACGGGATTCGCCTGCACCGGGGTGCTGCTTGGAGTCGCGCTCGTCAGCGTCGGCACGCCTCCCGTCACCACGAATGTCAATCCGTTGCTGGTGCCGCTGCTCGGAGTATTTACCGTAACCTGCGGTGTTCCGCTCGTTAGCAAGCTGGTCGGCAACGCTCCGTGCAATGTGGTGTCGGAGGGGGTACCCGTCGCCGCGAGCGCCGTCCCTCCGAACAAAATCGATCCGCCGGTCAGCCCGCTTCCTGTCACCGTCAGGGTCAGCGCAATTCCCCCGCTAGTCGCGGAGGTCGGCGAAAGCGAGACGATGTGCGGCCCTGCCCCGAACGAGAAATTGTTCAGCGCAATATCCCAGACGCCGCGCCCGTGGGTGGCCGCCCTTAGCGTCCGTGAAGGCTCATGCAATTTCAGCGACAGCACCGCCACGCGTGGCAGACCGGTCCCCAGCGTGCTCCACGTGCACGGAAGCGGCGTGCAATTCCTCACAAACACTCCCAGGTCGGTCGCTGCGTAAATTGTCCCCAGCACGTCCGGGTCCACCACCACGTCGTTCACCGGAATGTTCGGCAAATCCGTGGCCGCCGGTGTCATGCAGTTCGCCACCGAACAACTCACATCCACCCATGTCGCTCCGCGGTCTGTCGTTTTGAAGATGTGCCCGATGGGATCATTCACCGTGAAGCTCGTCGAATTGATCACGAACGAGAATCCAGAAAATGCCGCGTACGCCGTTTGGCCCGTCGTATCCGCTGGGTCCGCCGCGATCGCGGTCACTGCCCTCGGCGGCAGGCTCGCTTGCCCGGTCACTTGTTGCATCCCGCCACCCGGTGTGACGTTGCTGGTCACGAAAATCTGCCCGCTAGATACACCTGCATACAATGATTTGGAGTTTGTGGGCGCCACTGCCAACGCCGTTATCGCTGTCTGGCTTCCCTCGTTCCCAAGACCTGCTTGAATCGTCGTCCAGCTATTTCCCGCATCCACCGACTGGTAAACCGTGGTTGTTCCCAGATACACCACGTTCGGCTGTCCCGGATCCGTCACCAGGGGCGGCACAAAATTTGAATAATCCGACGCATTGATTCCATTCACGGCCGGCGAAAATGTGGACGACCCGCCGTTTTGATACGAAACCAGTACGTTGGGCCCGTTGCACGCGATGTACACCGTGCTCGGAATCATTGTGTCGATCGCCGTCCCGGTGCCGTCCCCACAAATATTCAGATTTGTCCAGGCTGTCGCCTCTGCATAGGTTTGCGTTCCGTTGTCTTGCGTCCCTCCCAGCCCAATCGCGGCCGTCGAAGGGTGTATCGAAATCGCCGGATAAAATTGTGAAAGCGTTAGCGCCGATCCGTTCAGGTTCATCCACGTTACGTTCGTCGCTTCCGCGTCGTCTGTCCTCCAGATGCCCCCATCATTGCCCAGATACGCCCTGACTTTTCCCGTCGGCAATTTCACAAACGCAATCGCGTGCGTGTCCACGTGGGGGATCCCGGCGTTGGGCGGCGCCAGATTCGGAATCACCGAACTCCAGTTCGTTCCACCGCTCTTTGTCCGAACCACCCAGAACGGTGCGCCCCCGTTGGTCGCCGCGCCTCCTCCGAAGAAGACGATCTGTTTGTTGTTCGGATCCACCTTCACCACGTTGTCGTACCAACATTGTGGCTGGCACACGTCCGGCGCTTGGGTATCGCTCCAGGTGGTGCCCCCGTCCGTAGTCACGAACACTCCTAGATTTGGTTGCGAAGCGTTCGTTCCGTCCGCTACTGACGCGTACACCGTATTGCTGTCGCTCGGCGCAATTCCCAGATCAATTCTTCCCATGTTCGATTGCAACGGCAGGCTGGTGCTCAGCAAACGCGCAAAATGGATCGTCGAACACGTCGATCCAATCGACGTCGCCTTGTAGATCCCATTCCCGTTCGGCGCCCCGCTGGAACTTCCAAACGGATTCCCCAGAGCCGCATAAGCCACGCTCGACGACGCAAACCCCACAAACGTCGCCATCTGGTCCGGCAGAATATTGCTCCAAGTCGCCCCGCTGTTGTCCGAGCAATACACTCCTTCCGTCAGTCCTTCCGCAAACTGCGTCTGCGCCGCCACCAGCACCAGATTGGGGTGCGAGGGACTCACCGAAACGTAGCTGATCCGCGTTCCCCCCAGCGTGAAATACCCGAACGGAGTCAAATCGTCATAAGGCCCAATGAACGGGCATGTAGGACTCGCCACTGTGCAGGTTTGCTTCCAGGTTTGCCCGTGGTCGCTCGATATCAGCACTCCAGCCCCATAGTAAATGTCGAAACCAATTGACGCCTGCTCGCCCGTCCCTGCATATACCGTCGCAGGCTGCGAGGGCGCGAACGCAATCGATCCCATCGCTAGCGACGCATTCTGATCGCCCTCTGCCGTCCACGTAACTCCCCCGTCCGTCGTCCGCCAGATTCCACCCTGCGCTCCCCCAATCAGGACGGTATTCCCCGTACTGTCCGTGTGGTCCACGGCGATGGTCGTGATTCGCCCTGTCACCGCACCAAACGCGCTGCCCGATGTTGGCGATGGCCCAATCGAAGTCCATGTTGTCGTCGAAGTTCCGGACTCGGCCATCACCTCGGCATATCTGCCGTCCACACGCTGCTTCAGTTTTCCTTCTGCCACCATCATTCGCTGCAGGTGTTCGAACGCTTTCAGCCGCGCCCCGGCCGGCAGCCGCCCGTTCACGTTGCTGCGCTGCTTGTAAAACCATTCCGCGCGCTTATCAATTTCATCCGGCCCATACAGATCCGCCTCTTTTTCCGATTCGGGCCCCTGCTCCATTCTGCCCGGATTGGGCGCGGCCGTTTTCTTCACCACGTGCGCCGGCGCAGGGCTTTGCTCGGAATTTGCACCTGTCGCAGGAGTTTCCTGGCCGGCCGAGACACACATCGCCCCCCCTCCAAATCCCAAAATGAAAAGAGTAAACGCAAGAGGTAACTTCCGAAGACAAACCCGGTGTGCTCGCATGACCCGTCCGACTGTCCAGAGTCTTTTTCCGCCCAAGCCCGACCCCGAGGTTGGCAGAGCTTAACACTTTCATTTTTCAGTGTCTAGGCGGTGACGTCCCGCGATTGTTATATCCTTCCCGTTTTGGCACCGCAAAAGCGGCCGAGTAACCTAAGAACCGTCCCTTGACACCTCGCTCCCAATTCCTCAATCATTCCCTTCATGTCCGATACTCTCAGCCAACGCCTCGCCGGCATCGTTCTCCCCGACGCCTTCGGCAAATCCATCCGCCTCGGCTCCCTCTGGGAAAATAATCCCGCCGTCCTCGTCTTCCTTCGCCACTACGGCTGAATCTTCTGTCGCGAGCACGTCGCGCAGTTGCGCGAGCACCAGCAAGCCTTCCGCGAAAAACACGCCTCTCTGGCCGCCATCAGCCTCGGCGATTCCCACTACGCCCGCATCTTCCAGGAGGAAACCAAAATTGCCTTCCCCCTGCTGATCGATGAGCATCGCCAGACCTACGAACTCGCCAGCCTCCGAAAAGCCAACCTCCTCCATCTCTTCCGCGGCGACAATTTCAAAAGCCGCAAACGCGCCCGCGCCGCAGGCCACGAGCAACACCCGCTGGGGCGCGATCCGTTCCAGCTAGGCGGCACATTCATTTTCGGCCCCGGTAATGTTGACCGCTTCGCCCACCTGAGCCAGACTTTCGGTGACAACGCCTCCCCCGCCACCCTCCTAGCGAATCTCCCAACCTAGCGGCCACCTTCTGGTGGCCTGGTCTGTGCGGCCCCGTCCCTGTAGCTAACCCCTTTGGGGTGATGATTCCCCCCGCCCCGGCGCGATCGGGCAATCCTAGCAAATCCCGCGACTCCTTATTCTCTCTGCAACAAATTGCAAACACACAGCTTATCCAATATCTATCAACCTTCCACGCAACTCTTTCCTCCCGCCGGGGTTTAACCAACTGTAAGACGCTTCCCCAGGGAAATTCTCCGGGAAGCGCGCCGGGCCCTTCGTTTTACTCCGCGAAGCCGGTCCGGGATCGAGGGGACATTATGCGCTATCTGAAATATGTTGCTCTGCTGGGAGTTTTGCTTTTTGCCGCGGGCAGTGCTCACGCCCAATTTAGGGTGGGCATTGGGGTAGGTCCCGTTTACGGCTCTGTCGGGCCAGCACCTGCCTGCGCTTATGGTTATTACAGCTTCTATCCTTACGCCTGCGCTCCGTACGGCTACTATGGGCCTGACTACTTTGTCGGGGGCGCCTTCATCGGCGCCGGCCCCTGGTTCCATGGCGGCTATTATGGCCGCGGATTCTACGGTCGCGGCGGGTACTACGGTCACGGCTACGATGGGCATGGCGGCTACTACGGACATGGGGGCAACTATGGGCGCGGTGGCTACGCATACCGGGGTGGCGAATCCCACGGCTTCGCGGGTGGTGGAAACCACAGCGGCTACGCGGGCGGCGGCAATCATGGCGGTGGCGGTTTCCATGGCGGGGGCGGCCACGGCGGCGGTGGGCATCGCTAACTGGATCCTGAATGCCCCGGGAATCTCCCCGGCCAATGTTCAGAAAAAATCCTCATCCAACAACAGGGCGGCTCTCAACCGGGCCGCCCTTTCATTTTCGCAAACACTCCAGCCAGCCCGTCAATCCAGAAAACCGGGGTCATTCTGAGGGCATTCGACAAGCATGCCCAAAGAACCTCAACTTCAACTTTCTCTCACGAATTACGATTGGACGCACTTTACTAGGACTTCCGTTACGACGGCATCCACACTCTAATCCCCTCAACAAAAATCCTTCCACCCTTCTTTGCGCCCGGCGTTTAGCCCGACTCGGTCCGGGCGTTATCTTTAAATTCTTCCCCCAATTGAGAGTTTTCAATACCATTCTCTAGTGGCCGCCGCCAAACACTCCAATTTCCTAAGGTGCCCCCGATGATCGAAAATCGCTCCGTTCCCCCAAACACCATCCTCCCCCACGTCGTCTATCCAGTCGTCGTCCAAGCCGTCGCCTGGCTCACCAAAACTTTCGGCTTCACCGAGCATTACCACTACGGCGACCCCGCCAACGGCGCCCAACTCCACCTGGGCAATGCCTGGATCATGGTCATCCAAGCCAGAGCAGGCCGCGGCACTCCCGCCCAACTAGGCTCATGCACCCAAAGCCTCACTGTCTTCATCGAAGACGTTGAAAAACATTTTCAGCTCACAAAATCCGGCAACGCAAAAATTGTCGAGGATCTCCACCAAACTGAATACGGCGAACTCCAGTACGGCGCTGAAGATTTCGCCGGCCACCATTGGCTCTTCTCTCGCCACGCCCGCGACGTCAACCCCACCGAGTGGGGCGCCACAATTTCACGACCCGCCTACCGCGTCGCGCTTCTTCCCCGCCCGCGCTTCTGCTATTTTGAAATTCCCGCGCAAGATGTCCAACAGTCCGCCGCTTTCTACGCCAAGGTTTTCAGATGGAATATCCGCCTGGAAGGCTCGCCCCAGCCAAGTTTCGACGACGCCACCGGCAACATCAGCGGCACCTGGGTCACCGACCGGCAAGTCTCTCGCGACGCCGGCCTCCTGCCCTCCATCTGGGTAGACAACATTGATGTCAGCCTGGCGATGATAGCGGCCCACGGCGGCGCGATCCTCGAACCGGTGCAACCGGTTTCTCCAGACGGCTCCGCCTGGATCGCCACCTTCCGCGACCCCGCCGGCAACGTCCTCCGCCTCTACACCGAAGGCCCCCGCTGAAATGGAATGGCCGATCTTCAGATCGGCCACTCTTGCTTTTCTCTCTGCCCTCGCATCCGCTCGAAAAGCGCACGCCGGCAATCATGCCTCCCCCACAAGGCAATCTTCCGATTCCCGGTCACGCTCGAACCGCCGCCTAATCCGCCGCCGCAGCTTTCGCCATCCCCGAATAATGAATAGTGATCAGGAACCCGTTCGTCCCGTCGTATGCGAACTTGTGCCCGTCGCCTTCAAACGCCTCATGCTTTGTCTTCCACATTCGGAAACCATCGTTCGATTGCGCTCCCCAGTACTTCAAATTCTCCATCACCACTTCGCGCCCGGCCTTATTTCCCTCCACCCGTTCCAGCACCACCTCACCCTTGCCGTTATCCATTTTCGCGTGCGCCACTCCGGTCTTCGTATCCACATCCCAGGTAAACGCGACGGTATCCATTCCCTTCTTCTGCCACGGAATCGGATACAACTGCCCAAGTATGTCCGCCAACGCGGCCTTTTGTTCCTGGCTCACGCTCGGATCGAAGTTCGCCACCATCCAGGAGTCCTTCCCGGTGCTCCAGTCGCTCCCCAGGTCGCTCGCGATCCACACCTTCGCCCCATCCAGCTTGGTCTCTTTGTAATGGCCCTTGTCCACTTTCAGCACCAGGCTCGCGCGGCAAAAATGCGCGTCCATATGATGCTCGTCCATGTGATTTGTGGAACGCGTGTTGAAGTAGCACGGACAGAACATGTCGCAACTGCACGCTTCGATATAACTGGCGGTCATTTCGAAATCAGGCTTCGACGATTTGTCCTGCGCATACGAGGCAAAATAAATTAGGCCCGCCGCAACCACAAGGCATACCAGCAAAAGCACTCGAGGCAATCGACGCATGATTCCTCCAATCAATTGGTCAATTTGTCAGAAAGGGGCCCGACTGGGAATGACGAAACTCTACTCCCGCGCTCTGGCCGATTCAACTGGTATTCTGCTGGAACAACACTGATTGGCTTTTCGAGTCCATCGTCGGCGCGCTGCTTGTTTCAGCCTGATTCGTTTCCTATCACGCATCTTTATCCGCACTGCCAGATATCCGGCCAGCAGGGCGAGCGCGAGGAACCCGAGCGTGGATGCCTCGGCTACGCCGATCAAGGCCTGGATCGAGTCCCCACTTCCCGTGATCAGTCCGCCGCTCGGCAGCGAGATCGCGTCAAGATTGAAGTTCACCACGCACGGATAGCTCAAGCTGGGGGCGAACGGATTCAAATCCACCGATTACGGTCGCGGGAGGTCCAGCAGCAGCACATCCGAACGCTCCTGCACCCGCTCCAGGACAACTTCACGCCCGTCTGGCGAGATGTCGAAATCGCGAATGTCGAAGTCGGCGGCGATGTTGGTCAACTGCCGCTTGCTGCCAGTTTCCAGGTCCATGAGCCAGAGATTCTTATGTTGAATATCTCCTTGCAGAAACATCAGTGCGCGTCCCCCAGGCAGGAATGTCAAGTGTCGAGCACCCCGGGTCAGAGTCAGCGCCGGCAGCGGTTGCTCTGCAGCCTCAGTCGTGACGGCCTTCACCGAAAACGTGGTCCCGATATCGGGACCCGAATAGACAACGAAGCGGCCGTTGGGCGCCCACGAGGGATCGACCGAGTACGCTTGGACAAAAGGCGCGGGCGCGCGACCGTCGACTGGTATCCGGAACAGGTGTGGCACGCCGTGATCGTCCGCTGCCGAGGTGATGGATTGGCCGTCGGGCGCCCACGCTGGATCACCCTGCAGGTCCAGTGAATCGGTCACAATTCTTGCGTTCGTGCCGTCGGCCCGCATCACGTACAACAGCTTCTGCTCGTGTTGCCGGACCGAGAATGCGATGAATCCGCCATCGGGAGAGATTGCCGGCCCGCCAAAGATTCGCGCTCCCAGACCGCTCCACAACTCCGTTCCAGTTCTGTTCGCGAGTTTCCAGATACTCTCGCTCGTGCTCGTCGCGGAAACATATAAAAGATAATCTGGACCAAGTCGTGGGGAAAACCCAGTGCCGGTCGTCAGCGAAATTCGAGCCGCCCCAGATGCCTCGGCGGGTGAATCAGCCAGCCGCAAGCGCCAAAGCGTCCTTTTCGGACTTGCGAGCGTGACAACCAGACGGCGACCGTCAGCACTGGCCGCCAGCGACGTGTACCGGTCCGGTCCAGAGCTCAGCTTGTGCGGAATGCGGCGTTCCACATCCAGGCTGTAGAGCCACGGCCCTGAACCATCGGGATCGCTGGCGAGGTACATCAACGTACGCCGATCCAACAGGACCGGATGAGTTACGCGCCCGGAGTGCGATGTAATCCGTTCAGGGGTTCCGCCGGTCGGCGAGATTCGCCAAATGTCCAATTTGTCGGGGAGGGAACCCTCGACGAAATAGACGAATGCGCTATCGGTCGCCCACAACGGGAAGTGACAGTGGAGCCCGGCAGGCGCAGTGAATATGGGCTGACCCTCCGATCGCCTGCTGCCGTCGGAGACAAACAGCGGATCTCCAGGTCCGGGTGTGTGGTACACCAATCGCGAACCGTCGTGCGACCAGTCGAGTTCAGCCGCGCCTTCAAGGTATGTCCTCGGCTGGCCCCCCAGCGTTGGCACCGCCCAAATACTGATGCCGCCGCCGCTCGAGCCGTCCTGCTTGCGAACCCAAAACGTAACCAGAGAACCATCGGGCGAGAATCCCATCGTGCGGACTAACGGATTGATAAGTTCCGCCGCGCTGCCGCGGGTCAAGTTATGAAATTCTCCCGACCCCACTTGCGTAACCCAGACGTCCATCTCTCCGTCGCGGTCGGAAAGAAACGCCACGAAATGTCCGTCGCGCGACACTGCAGCGGCCTGCGCCACTGCATCAAAATCCGTGACTTGCTGAAAACGCGCGGCGGCGATGGGGCTCCGCCAGAAGTATTCGGTCCTTTGCAGCCAGACAATCAGGCCAATTGCCAGCGCGGCAAACCCTCCCGCCATCGGCAACACAAACGTCCACCTGATTATCGAGGTCGAAATTCCCGAGCGCGGCGGCACTACCGCGGGACTGGGCGAGGGGGCATGGTTGCCGTTCTCTATTGCGGGTGAAAGATTCCGACCGCGTGCCCATGCGTCCAACTCCGCGCGAGACGCATACACTGACCCCAGCTTGTCGTGCACGTGCCGGTAAACCGGCATCCCCTCACGCTTCTCCCACCGTTGCACCGTCGTCACGTCGCGGTTCAGGTAGGCCGCGATCTCCTTCCACGAGTCCAGCCGGTCCTCGGGCGGCCTTACAGATGCCGCTGTGTCGGGGAAAGTGTCGCCCATCAACCTCTCCTCTTTAATTAGCCCGGATTGTAACTCCAATGGCTAGATAACGGCATAGTACAGCATTCGACGGAAACCGCAGCTAACCGCTGTAATTCCGCTCCTTACCGTTTGACCGCACCCGCCTCGCTGCCCGATTGTGGCGGCACCACCCCCGGGGTGCATGAATATTCGGAAAGGACCTCTATCATGAGATTCAGCAAATTATTGAAGCCCGCAGCCGCCGCCACAGCCTTCGCCGCCATCCTCCTCGCAGCCCTGTTGAACACTTCCCCACGCGTCAAAGCTACCGACGATGACGATGACAACAGCAACGACTCCCGGATTCAACGGGGACTCGATATCGCACCTGTCCATCTCAACCTCGAAGGCAAGAACCGCGCTCTCGTCGGACTTGGCAGCTATATCGTCAACGCAACCGTCCCCTGCAATGAGTGCCATGGCGCCGGCCCTGCGATCAATCAATTCTTGCCAGGGGATAATCCGTACTTTGGCCAGACGGCGGTAATCAATCCGGCGGCGTACTTGGGTGGCGGCAGAGATTTTGGTGCACCGGTGCCAGGTTCGGCGCACATCATCTCCCGCAACCTGACACCCGATAAAACCGGCCTGCCCGAAGGAGGCCGCACGTTTGGGGAGTTTGTTCAGATCATGAGGACGGGCGTGGACTTGGATCACCTCCATCCAACCTGTGCAATAGGCCCGTCCGGTCCTATTGTTAACACGGGCTGCATTCCCGCTCCATTCAATGGAGACCTTCTTCAGACAATGCCTTGGCCTGGCCTTAGAAACCTAACGAACCATGACCTGCGCGCCATCTACGAATATCTCAGCGCGGTCCCCTGCGTCGCAGGTCCGCCGACGCCTAGCCCGCTGCATAACGATTGCCAATGAAGCTGACATCGAGAATTGCCAGTTTTAACGAGGACGTACAGATCGGCGGACGGGTCGCTGCCCGCTCATCCGCCGCGAGCGGAAATTTCTGTTCTTGAGAAGAGCGAGAAAAACTCATGAAATGGATCCTAGCTATCGCCTTACTCTGCTGCTCGCCCCCTGCCCGTTGTGTCACCAACAGCACTCTCGACAACACTCCGCCCCAACGGCGGCCCTTCCCAGCTCGTCGCGATCACCATCGGCGGCGATCCTTGGGGTATCGAACAAAACGTCGCCTATCGTCTCGACACGCCTCAGGCCCGCGCCTTCCTCTCCCAGTTCGTGCCTCTCCCCTGAGCAGAATCAGCGCCGTTTGGCTCCCATCGAGAGAGATGGATGTCCCGCCCTGTCTCCTTTAGTAAGAGCACGAGATAGTTCGGAAGCATGGACTTCAATTCAGGGTTCCTGTAACCTCGCCCGCATGAACACGCCCAAGACTCTCAAACGTAGTTTCGCGCCCAAAACCAAGCCCAAGGCGGCTCCGAAAACGATCGACGCCTACCTCGCCGCCGTCCACGAACCCGCGCGCGCCACCTTGCAAAAAGTTCGCGCCGCCATCCGCTCCGCCCTGCCTCCAACGGCCACCGAAACGATCAGCTACAAAATGCCCGCCTTCCGGCATGGCGAAATCATCATCTGGTTCGCCGCCTTCACCGGCCACTGCAGTGTTTTCCCGACCGCTCGCATCATCGATCAGTTCAAGACTGACCTGAAGCCCTTCACCATTTCCAAAGGCACCATCCAGTTCCCCACGGATAAGCCCTTGCCCGCCGCCCTCATCAAGAAAATGGTCAAGGCTCGCCTTGCCCAAGTCGCTGGCAAAAAGCGCCGCTGAATCCCTTCACTCTGCACTCGCCAACTGTGATAAATAAATTGATTATGGCTGTCGATTTCGACGTCTTCCGTTCGTTCTATAGCTAGAGCCTCGGTCCGCCGGTCGCAGTTCGCCCGCCACCCGGCTCCCAGCTCTAAACACAGGAGACCCACAATGCGCTTCATGATGTTGGTCAAATCCACGGAAAATTCCGGCCCTCCACCAAAAGAGTTGATGGACGCCATTTCCAAGCTCGGCGAGGAGGCCAGCAAGGATGGCTCCATGATCGAAAGCGGCGGCTTGGCTCCGTCCGCGATGAGCACTCGCGTCCGCCTCGCTCAGGGCAAAATCACCGCCCTCGACGGGCCCTTCGCCGAAACCAAGGAATTCGTCGGCGGCTATGCTGTTTTTGAATTTAGGTCGAAACAAGAGGCCGTCGAGAGCACCCTGCGTTTCATGGAGCTTCATCGCAAATATTGGCCAGGCTGGGAAGGCGAAACCGAAATCCGCCAGATCTTCACTCAGCAGGACTACACCTGCGAAACGGGCCGCCTGGCCCTCAAGCCGGATTCCGCTCGCGGCGCCTAAGTCCCATCCCGGCCGCCTTATTATTAGGCGGCGTGTTTCTGGCTATGCGTTGAGGATCGCTGTCCTTGCTTCTCCGTGCGAAACCGCCAATGGCGCTCGTAACATTCGTCGCAACGATACGGACTGATGAACAAAGCGTAGTGGAGAAAGGACTCCACAAAGTCTTTTCTCCTCGACCGGTGAATGGATTCGCTGCCACAGTCCGGGCAATGTCCGGGACGAGTTCCTTCGAATATGAGTTTCATGTTGCACCCTTCAAGGCAGAACTGCTTCGTTTCTACCGCCGTTGCCAAGGGCTTGGGCATCAACAATCCGGCGGTCAACCCTATGTGGGAAGCTATATCCTACTCGCCAGACCGGGCCGAATTCAAGAGAAACACCCTTTGCCTCAGGGTGATCCCCTTAGCGCCGGCAATCGTGCCATTCGGGTTCTCACACCCTGAGCATTTGGGGCTCAGGGTTGGGGTGTTCGGATAGGTTGAATCGAGGTCTACTAGTTGCTTTCGAGGCTACTCGCTGTCCCACATAGCGTCTGTCCTAAATTGGACAGTCCGCAGTGCCGCCACATCACTCCCACGCAGGCTTGCCTTTAGCTCACCCATGGATGCGCTGTGTCTCAAAGGGAACACTTTTTAGCGCAGCGCCATGAGATGGTCAACTGTGAGGATCGGCACATCGAGTGTTGCGGTCCCCAAACGCACCATGTCGGAGGCGCTGGAACAATTGTCGCGCGCGAACCCGTGGTTGGACTCGCGTGCTGGCCGATTACCCAGCCGGTCAAGTTTCGAAAGGAGGCTCTCATGTTTCTGCTTTTGTTGATCGTTGTTCTGGTGCTTTTGTTCGGAGGTGGTGGCGGGTATTACGGATACCGACGATGGGGCACGGGCGGGGGCGTAGGGATTGTCGGGCTGGTCGTCATCATTCTGTTATTTCTGTATCTGTTCGGCGGAATACGCTTGTAGCTGGTCCGGCTTTCCTAGGGACGCAACCCGCCATCGGGCAAACAATTTGCCTCGAACTCGCTCTGCAAAAGAAAGTTGAGGCCAAGCTGTGCTGACATTCATTCTTCCGGTATTTCTCCTCATTGCCCTTGTAGCTGTTCTGCCGATTTGGCGGCACAGCAAGAAGTGGAGTTTTTATCCCCTCGGCGGCGTCGGTCTGCTCATCCTGATTGTCCTGTTTTTATTCTGGACCGGCCATTTCTAGCAGAGCAGCTTTAGCCTCTTGAGAACAGGAGTCACCGTGATTCTCGCTTGCGCGAAGAACGGAATCCCGGCTAAATCGCCGGATGGACCAATCACCCATGAAGAACCTTCGTACTCATGATTTGTTTTGTCGAACCGCCCTCACAGCCAGGAAACTCATTTTCTTGTCCCTGCCGGCCGCCGGCGGCCTCATCCTGGTTACGGCGTTGCACGCGCTCTCCGGAAACCCGGCGGGCGAATCCCGAGCGCCACAACAGTTCGCCGCCGCCCACTCGGCAGCGACCATCTCCGTCACCCATCTGAATCCCGGCCAGCCCTCCGCGCCAACCGCCGGCGAACTGGTGGCTGCTGTCGTCGTGAACGAACTGGCGGACCGCGAGCAACTCCGCAAGTGGATCTGGATGATCGAGAAACGTGTGGGAAAGGAAACACTTACCGAAGAGCAAGTCGAGACCCGCGACGGCCCGCTTTACCGTTTGCTCGCGATTGATGGCGCGGCCCTTAATCTCAGCCAGCGCCAGCAGGACGATGCCCGCCTCGGCCGCCTTCTGAATGATCCTGGTCTATTGCTGAAGTTGAAACAAGCCCAGGACGATGACGAGCTCAAGCTGCAGAATCTCTTGACCCTGATGCCGCACGCTTTCCTTTACGACTTCGATGGCGTCGAAGAAAATCTCCTCCGCATCAATTTTCGTCCTAACCCCGGCTACACTCCGCCGTCCTACGAAGCGCGGGTCATCCACAGCCTCGCCGGAACGCTTCTGATTGATCCCGATCGCAAACGCATGAGTAAAGTCGTTGGCCACCTGATGAATCGCGTCGAGTTCGGCTACGGCTTGCTGGGCCGGATTGACAGCGGCACTGTTGAATTCGGACGAGTCGAGGTAGGCCCTCAACAGTGGAAGACCGCCTTCATCAACATTCACTTCTCGGGCCGTATCGCCATATTCAAGACCGTCAGCAAAGACCAATACGAGCGCCGCTCCGATTTCCGCCTTGTCGCCAGCAACCTAAGCCTCGCGGAGGCCAAAAATCTTCTCGCCTCTCGTATCCTTCCTCCTCCGCAAACCCCCAAGACCGGTCGATGATTTAATTCCCCACTTACCCATAGCTCAAGCAAGCGCAGCCCTGAAAGCGCTTATTCTCGATCCATATCAACTTGCGGAGCATGGCCAGTTCAGGACCTCTCGTGACGCGTGAATCGTCTGCTGTCTCCTGCATTGGTTGCGCTTCCTGGCCGGGTTGCCTTAGGTTTACGTCGTACAGACCAGGAAAAAAAACGATACTCGCATTCGGGCAGATCGATTCAGTTGGTACGAACTGAATAATTCCTATCTTTCTCGACCTTTGGGTCGCCTCAATCTAGCGGCGGGAGCAGCAAATCGACGTCGCGGCACTCTTCAAGGAATCCAGGAATGACAACTCCCCCGGTAGGCTCAGACTTTGCTTCGGTCCCATCCCTACTCTCTGTTTCGTTACAAGCTCACTGTCGGGAGTGCCTTCCCCCATCGAGTAAGACCCCTAAAAGCCCATCGGATAAATCCCTCTATTGCGGGACGGCCCGATAGCCCGTTTATGAGGCTGTCGGGCCGGATTGTGCGCTCCTCGCGTCTCAATCAGAACCGGAAGATAACGCCTGTCGAAAGCCGGCCATTGTTCTGCGTCTCGCCGAAGAACCTCGTCAACAGGTAATCCCCCTGAATAATCCGCCAGCTGATTCCCTGCTTGACTTCGTAATCCATGCCTCCGCCAATCGCCATCGAAAACGCCGTATCTCCAACTCCTCCGGCGCTGAAATGCGCTCCGCCCAACAGCACGTGCGCAAACGGCGATACCTTCGATGGCAACGACACCTGCGGCCCGAACAGGAACGAATGCACTGACTCCCCAACTCCGAATTGCGATCCATAGTGCCCGTCGAAGTCCGCCACCCCGCCGATCCAATCCCTGAATTTGTACTGCGCCGAAGCCTCCCATCCGTTCAAATTCACATCGGGCGAAGGCCGAAATCTCATGTACGAGTACCCGCCGAAAACCTCCACTTTGTCGTCCTGCGCCGCCGCGGGCAGCAGCGCCACGAAGAAAACTCCAAGCAGCAACCCTATTATTCGCAACCCTGTTGTTCTCATCATGAGAATCTCCTCCTCCTTGTTATTTGTCTCGTTGCCTTGGGATACTCCCGGGTTTGCCAGGGTTTCCCAGACCTTCGTATTGCGGGCAAGCCGCTGGGATGTGCCGCGCCGCTGCATTGGGCTGGTGGTGGGTTGGTCCGGATCTACCCTCTTCCGGCCAAAAATATTCTAACGCATTTCTCGCGACACTGTCTGCCCGAGGCTGTAACGTAACGGCCCCGGCCCGGTCGGGGTGCCGCCCTCTGGTCTTTGTGACTATAATTCCTAAATCACCACTTTGGCATTTGCATGCATCACTATTTCCTGCAATCTCCACGCCTCGGATTTCGTCATTGGTCAATCGCCGATCTGCCCCTCGCCATGGCTCTCTGGGGAGACCCCGAAGTCACCCGCTTCATCGGCGGCCCTTTCTCACCTGAAAAAATTAAAGAAAGGTTGGAAGCAGAAATTGAACTGTCCTCGGAATATGGCATCCAATATTGGCCGTTTTTCTTGCTCGAGAAATCCCGGCACGCTGGCTGCGCCGGTCTCCGGCCCTATCGCCCGGCGGCCCGCATCTTCGAACTGGGAGTGCATTTGCGCCCTTACTATTGGGGGCGCGGCCTAGCGGAAGAAGCAGCCCGTGCCGTCGTGAAATTTGCCTTCGAAAACGCCGGTGCCAAGGCCCTCTTCGCCGGTCATCACCCGGCAAACCCCGCCT
>Ga0207031_10182_pt1 | contig 17355 bp, 14 predicted proteins | sample Alteio_BWMinCont_37_FD_153278 | JGI IMG/M metagenome (GOLD analysis project Ga0207031, IMG submission 153278) | Enriched cells from forest soil in Barre Woods Harvard Forest LTER site, Petersham, Massachusetts, United States -... | ecosystem: Environmental > Terrestrial > Soil > Temperate forest >... | reverse complement strand
GACTGACGCCCACGACACGAAACGTCGTCCGCCGGTGCTCTCCACAGCGCGCGACGCTGCCGCGGAAATTTGCGGAGAACACGTAGCCCGCGCCCTGGTAGATGAAAATCCCCGCGCCATCATCCACGGAAAGCCGCTCCCGTATTTTCCGAGTCCCGTGAGCAAGAGTTAAGAGCTTAGCCAGGGATTTCACGGATAAACCAGATAGCCATTTTTATTTTCTTGCTGAATCCGCGTGATTTGTGTAAATCCGTGGCGGGTTATCTTTGTTCTTTGCCGGGATCGGTTTTGCTGACGGGAGTCGCGGATCGCGGTTGGCTGCTAACAGGTTGACTCGTCATCGCACTTTCCGGGTTCAGCAGATGTTGATGATCCGGGCCCAATCCCAGTTTGATCAGGGCACGCGCATCGGGAGTGGTCTTAGATTGCCAGTTGTTGTCAGCCTGATAACGCTGCATCGCCCGTTGTGTCTCGTCATTCCACACGCCGGTGGGCTTTCCCGTCAGATAATGCTCGTGGATTAGAGCTTCCTGGATTTCTAGAGCACGCTGCGAGTCTATCTTTTGTTGTCCACGGGGACGACGGCTCGCGGTTCTTCGCGTCTTCTTTCCCTTGTGAGTGCTGGAGTGAGCCGACGTGTTACCGGACGTGGGAGACTTTTTTGTAACAGTCGCCGGAGGATGCGCGTTAGCGTCAGGCAACGTTGTGCTGTCGGTTTTAGTGTCGGTAGCGAGGGTGAACGTGGTCGCGAGAAGCGCCGCGCATCCGACCGCCGATAGCGTGAACCAAAATCTTCTCATGCAGAAATCTCGCACACCAAAACCGGCGCTGTGTAATGATCCCCCATTTGGAACGCTCCGCGCCAGTCTCGATGGTGCCTACCGAGTTACGGAAGTGTACCGGCCAGGAATATGGTTCCGTCCTGACGGCCCGCTCCCCGTTGCCGAACCAGGAACACAACGTCCTGTCCGCTCTTCAGGGAGGAAGAAATGCGATTGAAGTCGTCTTCGGAATTCACCGGTTGCTTGTTGATCTCGAGGACCACATCACCGCGGGTAAGGCCCACATCGTCGGCGAACGACGATGGCTTGATGTCCTGCACGATCACGCCTTTGCCGGCGGGAATGTCCAGACGATCAGCCATTTCAGGAGTCACCGCCCGAACCGTCAATCCCAGCTTGCTTTCTTTGGGTCCAGTTGCCTCGCCATTTTCTTCTTCGTCACCCAGACGAGCTGCGAACAACTTTGCCCGGTCAGCGACCGTGACAGTGGTTTCCTGTTTCTTGCCATTGCGAACGAAGCCGATGGTCACCTTGGTGTTTGGCTTTCGGCTGGCGATATCAGAAACGAGGTCGTCTCCATTCTTCACCGCTTTGCCATCCACGGTAATAATAGTGTCGCCGACTTTAATTCCGGCTCGCTCAGCCGGACTTCCCGCCGTCACATCAGAAACGGTTACGCCGCCCGCACCCGCGCCGTAGACACGCGAGATTGCCGGATTTTCCTGGGCATTGAACATAATGCCAATCGAGCCGCGCGCCACGCGATGTTCAGGCGCGATGAGCTGGTTATAAACATTCACCACGGTATTTGAAGGCATGGCGAAACCGACGCCAGCATAAGCATTGGTGTCGGTGAGAATGGCCGTATTGATGCCAATCACCTCGCCAGCCATGTCGACCAGCGGGCCGCCGGAATTGCCGGGATTGATAGCGGCGTCAGTCTGAATGAAAGATTGGAATTGCCGGTTAGGAACGATGTTGCGGCCTTTCGCAGAAACGATTCCCGCAGTCACCGTCTCGGAGAGTCCAAACGGACTGCCCACCGCCAGCACCCAGTCGCCAACTTCCATGCTGTCCGAGTTACCCATTTTGGCGAAGGGCAGCGGCTTTTCGGACTCAATTTTGATCACCGCCAAATCGGTTTCCTGATCGGAGCCAATCACCTTGGCATCGTGCAAAACGCCCGGCGGATCATCCATCAGCTTCACTCGAATGCGGTCGGCTTTCTCAATTACGTGTCTATTGGTAACGATGTAGCCTTTGCCGTCGACAATCACGCCCGAGCCGAGAGAATGCTCACGAATAGGGCCGTTGCCCTGTCCCTGACCGCCGAAAAACTTATCGAAGAAATCGTCAAACGGATTCTGATCATCCGGCTGCTGGTCCGGATTGCCTCCTCCGCGCCGGCGATGAGGGTTCTTAATGGTCGATTCGGTATTGATGTTGACCACCGTCGGTTCCAGTTGCTTGGAGATTTGCGAGAACTCGTTCGAGAGCTTCTGCGGCGAGGGAATGGTCAGCGGAGTCGCATCCGAACTCTTCCTCTCCTGGCCTTTCACTCCCTTGGAGATGACGGTTCCAATGAGAATGCCGACAGCTAATGTGACCAAAATCGTGAGCGTGTAAGCTGGGCGGTTGGCCTTAAGCCGCGCCCAGAAACCGCTGGCAAGCGGGTCCATAGAACTTCCTCCACTAGGAACAAAACTCATCAGGATAAGTGCTGCGTTAATTATACCTTTTCACTGTGAATCAGACCGATGAGATAAACCGCGGACTTAGATGACGCCGCGCTTTTCGACGTTAGGGTGGGGAGCTTGACTTTGATCGGTGCCCCAGGTTCGCGTCCGTTCTAACCTGGGTCAACCAACACTCGTCCGCACTCAGTTTCCCAGCGGACCTAGCCCCACCGACAGGCTGAAGACGGTGCCATCCCCGTAGTAGCCGCCTTCCGCCGTTGTTCCGTAGAAGATTCCGCTGGTGGCTTGAATTAATCCGCCCCAGGGATTGGCTCCGTCGGTGCAGTTCGTTTTGGCGCAAAAGCTGTGCAGGGTGGTCAGCTTGCCGGCGGCGGTGATTTCAAAGATTGTGCCCTGTTGATGGCTCCCGCCTGCCGACGTCGTGCCGTAGAAGTTTCCGTCGCTGGCTTGGATTACCGATGCGTAAGGGTTGGCCCCGTCCGCGCACTTCTTTTGCGAACAGAAGCTGTACAGCGTGGTCAACGTGCCTGCGGCGGTGATCTGGAAGACGGTGCCCTGTCCGTGCGCTCCGCCGTCGTGGGTGGTTCCGTAGAATTTCCCATTGGTCGCTTGCACCAATCCCAAATACGGATGGGCGCCATCCCCCGCCGAACCGAAGCTGTGCAGCGTTTTCAGTTTGCCCGCGGCGCTAATCTCAAACACCGTGCCCGCAGCTTTGGATCCGCCGTACAACGTGGTTCCGTAGAAGCTGCCGTTTTTGGCTTGAATCAGGCCTGCGGTCGGACTGGCGCCGTCGCTATAGCGAAAGCTGTGCAGCGTAGTCAGCGTCCCCGCCGAGGTGATTTCAAACACCGTGCCATAGCCTTTGGTCCCGCCGTTTAGGGTTGTTCCGTAGAAGTTCTTGTCCGCGGCTTGAAGGAGCGGGGCGTAGGGGTCATCCCCATCGGCGCAGTTCGTCTGGGAGCAGAAGCTGTACAGTATGGTCAATGTACCGCCCGTGGTGAGTTCAAACACTGTACCGGTGTTGCTGGCTCCGCCTTGCCATGTTGTCCCGTACAGGTTTCCATCACTGGCCTGGATTACACCGCTGAGTGGGTAGCCAGCGGTCGTGCCGCCGAAGGTAGTCAGCTCCGTCACGGCGCCCCCTGAGGTGACTTCGAACACTTCGCCCACCCCCAAACCACCGCCGTAAGGCGTTGTCCCGTAGAAGTTCCCATCGGTGCCTTGGACCAAGGACATAAGTTGGGGATTGGCGCCATTGGCGGAGTCGAAGCTCGCTAGTCTGGTGAAGGTCTGTGCAGGCGAGGCAATCGCGGTGACGGCACAGAACAGGCAGAGCCAGCTGCACTCCGCGAACCTCGTCATTTGAATCCTCCGTTCCATAGGTGGCCGGTCAATGCAGGCGGATGCCGCCGACAACCTCTTGCATATCGACACCGTTGCTGCTGTCCATCCACGCGGCGATGAAGTCTTGTCCCGCCCAGGTACTGCCCGTGTAATCGCCCATCCAGTTGTTCTGGGTCCCATTTGTTTCTGGGTTGGAGAAAGCCGTGGTCAGTTGCCAGTTGGGTTGGAAACTCTGGCCGCCGTCGGTCGAGATGGCAGCGAAGGCTTGATAGTCGATATTGGCCGGGTCATTTCGCCGGTCCAGCCAACTCACTCCGACCAGTCCCGTGGGACTCACCGAGAGCGCGGGGAAAAATTGGTCGTGAGTGGCGGTCGGCGGGGCTACGGGTACGGGTTTCGACCAGGTATTGCCGCCGTCGGTCGAACGGATAACCTGCACTTGTAGAAACGTGCCCGTCCAGGTGTACATCGCCACGTAAAGATTCCCGCTGTAGGGCCCGTCGCTGGTGTCCGCTCCAACCGCAGGATAGTTGTACACCCGCTCACTCGCGTTCGGCAGTCGCCAGTCGTGAGGCATGTTCACTGTTGCAATCTGCTGAGGGGTCGACCACGTGTCGCCCCCGTCGGCGGATTTCGAGAACATCATATAGGCCGTGCCATCTTTACAATGCGCGTCGCGGCCGCTCGGGCAGTGCAGCCAGGTTACAGATACCGTGCCGTCCTTGGCTACGGTCATGCGGGTAAAATCGTCGGTTGCTGGGTAGGTTTGCACTGCATCGACTGCGGCTTGCTTCCAGGTGGTGCCGCCATCGCTGGAATGCGAGACCGCGACCTGGTTCTTTCTACCTCGATCAAGCCACATAACCCCAGAGACATACAGGCTATTCACCCGAGGGCTGCCCGGGCTGGTACCCACAGCCAGCGAAGTCTCGAACGGAAAGGTCCGGCCTGGGTTACGCAGGGCGACGAATGGCTTGCTCCAGTGGGTTCCATCGGTTGATTTTTGCACGGCGATGAGGCCGTGGAGGTCACAGCTAGTGCAAAAGTACAGACCAGCAATATAGGCAGTCCCTTTTCGGTCGTACCCCACCGAGGGCTCATCGACCGGTTCCCACATTTTCCCTCCCATCGTGAAAATGGGCATGCAGAGGACGCGCTGCCAGGTCGAGCCGCCATCGATGGAAAGGTGGAAGCCCAGGTTTGACCGTTCCCCCGAGCAGTTGTAATCGACGCTGCCCAGCAACAGTTGTTTCATATTCAGCGGATTGCTTACGATGGGGGTATCGGTAACCGTGCCGCCGCCTTCGGAGGCTTGGGTCGGGGGAAGCACGCACGGAGCCGGGGAACATTGAAAACCACCGGGACCCGCCAATGCCAGCGCCTCGGACGATTGGGCATGGCCGCCCTCAGCCAGAAGAATTCCGCCGGAGCAGATGAGAACAATGTGTAGGATTCGTGCCCCGGTTCTCATCGACATCTCCTTCTGCTATTGCAGACATTGCCCTGACGGCGGGTGCCTCATCCTAACGTCGCGCTTTTCGACGTTAGGGTGGGGACTTTGACTTTGCTTCCCCACACCTGCAGCTTTAAGCACCGGAGAGTTCCTAATCCCGCAAAGCGGGCCAGCCTCCTGGGGGCTCACTTCAGCCGGATGCCTCCAATCCCCTCTTGCATATCGACGCCGTTGCTGCTGTCCATCCATGCGGCGATGAAGTCTCCTCCAGCCCAGGTGTTGCCGGTGTAATCGCCCATCCAAGTGTTGCCCCCGTTGGTGTTTGGGTTGGAGAATGCCTTGGTGAGCTGCGTGTTGGGAAAGGTCTGCCCGCCATCGGCTGAGATAGCTGCGAAGGCCTGGTAGTCGATGTTCGCAGGGTCATTGCGCCGGTCCAGCCAACTTACCCCGACCAATCCCGCGCTGTTTACGGATATCGACGGAAAGAATTGGTCGTGCGTGTCGCTCGGCGGGGCTACGGGCACGGGGGTAGACCAAGTACTCCCGTTGTCAGCAGAACGGATGACTTGCACTCGCAGATACTTTCCAGTCCAGTTGTACATCGCCACGTACAGACTTCCAGCGTGCGCCCCGTCGCTGTTATCGATAGCTATCACTGGGTAGTTGTAAACCCGGACACCCTTAGTGTTGGGCAGTTGCCAGTTGAGCGGCATTTTCACTGTCGCTATTTGTTGAGGTGGAGACCAAACGGTGCCCCCGTCGGCGGAGCGCGAAAACATCATGTAGCCCACGTTGTCGTTGCAGGCCCTGTCAGACCCGCTGCCGGGGCAATGCATCCAACTCAGGTACACGGTACCGTCCTTGCCGACGACGATGCGGGTGAAGTCATCTTCTGCCGGGTATTTCTGTACGGCATCGACGGCGACTTGCTTCCAAGTGGCACCCCCATCGGTGGAGTGCGACACTAGGACCTGGTTCTTATAGCCTTGATCCGTCCGCATTACGCCAGAGACGTAGACGCTATTCGTCCGGCGACTGCTCGGGCTCGTGTCCACCGTGAGCCATGTCCACAGCGGCTGACCGGGGCCTGCTGGGCGCAATGCGACGGCCGGCCTGCTCCAGTGGATTCCGTCGCTTGACTTTTGAAAGGCGACCAAGCCATCTTCGCTGTCACTAGCGTTGTAAAACCCCGCGATATAGGCGGTTCCTTTTCGGTCATACCCAACCGATGGATCAAAACTCGGCCAATACACGTGCTGCGCAATGATCGAAGTCATGCACTTGCGCTTCCAGGATGAACCGCCGTCGTCGGAAAGGTGGAAACCCAGCACAGACGGGATTGGACAGTTGCCATCAACGCTCCCCAACAACAGCTGCTTCGGATTCAGCGGGTTACTCACAATCGGTGTATCCGTCACCGGGTTCCCGCCCTCCGACGCCTGGGTCGGAGGAAGTACGCACGGAGCCGGTGAACATTGAAAACCACCGGGACTCGCCAATGCCAGCGCTTCGAACGATTGACCGTGCGCACTCCCGGCCCCAAGAATTCCGCCGGAGCAGATGAGAACAATCAGTAGGATTCGTGACAAGCTTCTCATCGACATCTCCTGCTGCCATTGCAGACAGCCCAACTGCTTTCCCAGCCCGAAAACATTCGGATGAGTACGTAAGACACGACTATCCGCAGGTAACGAAGGGGAAGAACCATGGAGGCCTCCAGAGGCGCGAGGAAACTTAAGTCAGGGGCCCGAACTGCGGAACCGACATTATCAGCAAACCCGGCCCTGGTCAAGCAGAGTCGCGAGGGACGAGTGTTCCAGTTTGAAGGCGACGCACCGCACCCCCACTTGCGCTCCTCTCAATTGCCGCGTCCTGTTACATTCTTTTAATGGCAAAGTTTGAGAAGCACATTTTCATATGCGGGAACCAGAGGCCGCCGGGTCATCCGCGGGGCTGCTGCGATCCTGCGGGTAGGGCGGAACTGCAGAAATTGTTTAAGCAAAAGCTGGCCGAGCGCGGATTAAGAACTACCGTACGGGCGAACCAGTCTGGCTGTCTGGATCAGTGCGAACATGGCCCGAACCTGGTCGTTTATCCGGACGCGGTTTGGTACGGCGGGGTAACTCTTGCTGACGTTGACGAAATTATCGATTGCCACATTGTGGGAGGCAAACCCGTAGAGCGTCTGATGATGAAGGATTCATGTATCAACACCCCTAACTGCGAGCACAAGCCGCCAACGCCGGACCGAAACCCAGACCGGAACGTGGTTGGAACTCACTGAGCCTCCCTCAGCATGCGTTGCCCCAGGACCGGGTAGCCAATTCAGGCCGTTTTTTGGGAGTGGGGCAGTGAGCTGGACAAAGTTCCCGCGCTCGCGCCTTCGCTTTCCGAGAGTTGGGTGATCCATTTTTTCCTTGACCTGAAACTTTCCCACGGGCTAACATATTGGTAATGAAGTTAGCTGTTTGATAACAGCAACCATCCGGGCTCTTTGACAATTTCGGCAACTCTGGCGAGCTATGCGAATCTAAGCTATCGCATGTCAAGCTAAGTCCTTTAGAAGGGATATCTTAGAATGACTTCCTTCTAGGACGCTTGTTTTTACACACTTACCAACCCAAGAAGCGTCAAAATGTTCCCTCTCGTAAGTCCTTTAGAAGGGATATTTTAGGTGGGTATCTCGAAAACAGCCCCTTTGTTTTCATAGATCTGGCGGGAAATGCATTTTTTTTGGGTATATATCGGTTAACAATCGGTAAACGCGTCTTTGCCATGTTAATGCTGTAGTTAATACGTGATGCAAGCCTGGCCTACGCTTCTCGAGGAAAAGACTTGAATTGCACTTGGTGGGATTTAGAACTAACTTTCTTGCCGGCATCGGCGCGGTTCTCAGTCAGCGTGCCTTTCAATATGTAATACCCCTGGTCTTCTAAAGTCTTTCCGTCTCCGCGTTCGACTGTGCCTTTGAAGTCGTACCACACCCCGTGCACCGTCTCGGTCGTGAAAGACAGATTGGTTCCGCTGAGCTTCCCTTGTTTAAAAAACTGATCGAGGAAGGCGCCGCGATCGCTTTCGGAATCGCCATAGCGCGAAATGAATCCCGTGACCCGGCCTTCGTCTTCAACTGTGATCTGCACGAACTCGCCGTCTTGCAGAAAGCTGTACATGCCGGAATAATTTCCGGCCGCATTGGCGGCGGTTGAACCTTGTACGGGATTCTGGGCCGCGAGCAGCGAACTGCAGGCGAGCAATATAAGAGGGAAGAGCACTGCCAGTTTCATATCGGTATTAAATCATGGAAAATCTTTCTGTGAGCATGTGCGGTGTGACTCGAAGGGCATTGTCCCCGCTATAATGAAATCACCCCCGCCACAAGAAGTGGAAGCATGATACAGGGTCCTCTGCTGATCGACACCTCGCGCAAGCGCAAGCCAAACCCGCTGTCCGCGCCCACTCTGCTGGTGACGCTGGAGCCGCGCCGCCGAGTATTTTTTCGCAACCTGAAGGACCTGTTGTGGCGTCCAAAAGCCCCGCTGGTATTGGTTTCGCGGCCAGCATCTTTCTGGCCAGACGTCTTTGTCGCCTCGCCGTTGCCTTGGAGCCGGTTTCTGCAGTCGGCCGTGGCTCACCTCGCGCTGATCGCCGTCATGTTTGGATGGACGCGTTTTGCCCCCCAACTTTGGCCGCAGCCCACGCAGATCGTGCAGCGAAACATATTTCATAACTCCGATGTCATCTACTACGACGCAGCCGAGTATCTGCCGCCACTGAATACTGGAGGAACACAATCGCCTTCGCCGCAAAAGGGCGAGCCGGAGCACGCGACCCAGCCAATCATCTCGGTACCGCCCGAAGCGGATAATCGCGCGCAGAGCATTGTTGCTCCTCCGAACCTGAAGTTAGAGCACGACGTTGCGTTGCCCAACATCGTGGCCTGGGCGCGTCCGCAGCCCACAATCCCGGCGGCGACGGTGGCCGATTCGCCGTCGGCTTTGAAGCTTCCCGTGCTGCCTACGAGTGTCATCGCGCCGGCTCCGGATGTAAACAACACGAAGAAGCAAAGTCCGGCCTTGCAGCAGGCCGTGGTAGCGCCCGCGCCCGAAGTGAATGGAACGATTTCCAGGCGAGACGTTTCTGGGCCACAGCCTGCGATTGTCGAACCGCTGCGGGAGGTTGAGAATTCGCATTCGCGTAGATTGACGGACATCAATATAGGTCGCGCCCAAGTGGTCGCGCCGGCGCCGCAGTTGCCGGTTGGCGAACAACGCGCTGCGAGCATGCTGCTGGGAGGGAAGGCCCACACTGCCGTGGTGCCGCCTCCGCCGTCGCTTCAGGGATCTGGAACTTCGCGCGATGGACGCCTGATTGCGCTGAATCTTCGTCCCAGTGCTCCTGGCCGGCCAGCCGAAGTTCCCGCAGGCAATCGTCGCGGAGCTTTTGCGGCGACTCCCGAGGGCAAAGCCGGCGCAGCCGGAACACCAGATATCCCCGCTCAGAATCGTCGTGCGGTAGCAGGTAGAAATTCGCCTGGCCCAAGCAGCAACCCAAATGGCGTACCGCCTGGCCTTTACGTTGGCGCGATCCCGAAAGCGGAGAGCAGTGCCACCGTTGCGGGCGGAACTAACGCGCGGCCTTCCGACAACTCAACCCTGCTGGCGAATGCAAAGCCGCCGCGAGTTACCGGCGTTCCGCGATCTAATGAGATGCCGGCCAATGCTGAGAGTGAAGTTGAGCGCAAGCTCTTCGGCGGACGAAAATCTTATGCCATGACTCTGAATGTCCCCAACCTGAATTCGGCTGGCGGAAGTTGGGTGATGCACTTTGCCGAATTAAAAGACCCCGAGAAGCAGGGTGATTTGGTTGCGCCCGTGGCCACGCAGGAAGTGGACCCTGGATATCCGCTGGAATTGATGCGGCAAAATGTTCAGGGCACGGTTATCCTCTCTGCTGTCATTCACAGCAACGGAGCGGTCAGTGACGTGAAAATTCTGCGTGGAGTCGACGATCGTCTGGATCGGTATGCCAGCGCCGCGCTGTCCCGGTGGCGTTTTCGGCCGGCGACGAAGAATGGCGATCCGGTGGAGCTGCAGACGGTGGTTATGATTCCATTTCAGCCTATGCGGAAGGCGGCGTTCTAAAAGCTTCGCCACGGGTTTCCGCGGATCAACAGCGATAGCCCTTTTCTTTCTTCTTGATCCGTTTGATCCGTGCAGACCCGTGGCGAGTTATTCTGCTACGCCTGTCAGCGCGAGCAAGGTTAGCAATATTCGCTTTAGGCCAAGGTCGCGGCCGGTGCAGTCGAACCACTCTTGCAGGGTGTGCGCGCCGCCGCCTACGCCGCCGCCGCCGATGGCGATGGCTTCGCGGCCCAAGGAGAGCGGGATATTCGCATCGGTCGAGGCTCGTTGAATTTGGGCCGCGTTTCCCAGATGCGCGTCCACGGCGCGAATCACTTTGAGGATTCGAGCATTACTGTCTAGTTCGCCCGCGGGACGGTTGCCGATAGGAACAACTTCATAGGTCAGGCCGGACGAACGCTTTTGCGATGGACTTCGCCGTTCGCTGCTGCGCGATTCCGCTTCGACCGCCTGCTCCACCGCGAATCGCAACGAAGCTTCCAGGCGCTCCATCTCGGCCATGGAAGTAGATCGAATATCGACCCGCATGCTGGCTGACTCGGGAATGGAGTTTACTGAGGTGCCACCGCGAATTACGCCGACATTGAAAGTGGTTTTCGGAGAAGTTGGCAGAACCGTCTGAGAGAACGTATGAATGGCATGTGCCAGAACCAGTATGGGGTTGGGCATGCCAAAGTCGCTCCAGGAATGTCCACCGGGACCGCGAACAATAATTTCGAAGCGGCGGCTGCCCAGAGCTTCGGCGACGATCGTGTCGGAACCAGCGCCATCGAGAATCAAACTGTGGCGGATTAAATCTTTCCACTTGGGCTGGGAAAAAATGTGGCGCATGCCCCGCAGGTCGCCTTCTCCCTCTTCGCCCACATTGCCGATGAAAAGTAATGGTGTAGCTAGCGCAATTTTGGCGGCGTGCAGCGCGGCTGCGACTGCCAGTAATGCCGCGGCTCCGGCGCCATTATCCGAAACTCCCGGCCCGTACAGGCGGCTGCCGTGCTGGCGCAGGTTAAGCGGAGTTCCGGCGGGGAAAACCGTATCGATATGTGCGCTGAGTGCGGTGTATTGCTTGGCCGACGATTTGCTCAATTGCCTGGCAGGATGAACCCCGAACACGTTGCCCACCTCGTCGGTGTGAACTTCGTTCAGTCCGAGTGCGCGAAAGCGCTCCTGAAGCCAGGCGCTGCGGGCTGCCTCTCCGAATGGCGGGGCAGAAATACGCGCCATTTCGAGCTGCCATGAGGCAACCTGTGGCTCCTCGGCGCGCAGCCAGGCAAAGGCGGCGCGGGCCGCGGGAAGCGCAGCCAGGCTCGCGATCTCTTGCTGGACCGTGGAGGAGACTAGCGGAACCTCGGCGCGCGGAGTGGGTGGCATAACTTGTAGGACATCTTACAACGTGTGGCCGCAAAGTTGCGTGATATAGAATCTCGCTGCATGCCAAACTTCAGGAGAGACGGCTTCTCTCAATCGGCTTCGTAGTGTTCGTCGCTGCGGTCCTTACTGCGGCGACTTTCGGTTTTGGCCTACAATCTAACTTGGTAGGTTTTCGCAGCCCGATTTCGCTACACTATTCATTATGAAGTTCAGTCGATGTGCGTTCGTCATCGTCATGGCCATCGCCTGCTGCGGACCGGTCTCGCTGCAGGCGTTCGCTGATGAAGGTCCGCTCGATCCGGCCCAGCCCAAAGGTGTGACGTCCGAGGAGATCATTCAACGCTTTGCGGCGAAAGAAAAAGAATTCAAGATTGCGCTTGACCAGTATGGATACCGGCAAACCGTGAAAGTGCAAACCGTCGATGGAGACACGCCGGATGGAGAGTACCAGCAAGTGTTCGATGTCTCGTTTGATGATCAGGGGAAAAAGGTTAAGAACGTCGTGTTCGCGCCCCAATCGTCACTTCAGCGCATCATGATGACCGAGCAAGACATTGACGACATTGAGAACCGGTTGCCGTTCGTTCTCACTAGCGATGAGATCAATCAGTACAGCATCCTGTACGCCGGGCAGCAGCAGGAAGACGATCTGCACTGCTATGTGTTCGACATTGCACCTAAACAAATCGAAGCGAAGAAACGGTATTTCCAGGGACGCATCTGGGTCGACGACAAGGATTTTCAAATCGTAAAAACCTACGGCAAGACCGTACCGGACATTCGCAAGAAGAAAGACAACGAGAATCTGTTTCCCAAGTTCACCACCTACCGGGAGCAGGTTGTGGATGGTCCCTACTGGTTTCCCGTCTACACGCGCGCGGACGACACCCTGCATTTTTCTACTGGTGATGTGAAGATTCGCGAGATCGTGAAGTACACGAATTACAAGAAATTCGGTGCGAACGTTAAGATCACCTATGAGGGGAAAGACGTGCAGAAGGGTGATCAGGCTAAGAATCCGCCGCAGCCGCAACCGCAGAAATAGCTAGAAATGCACTGTCATCCCGAGCAAAGAGAGGGATCTAGGTTCTTGCCTGCAGCAACGGTATCGTCGCCGCAGACTGAAACCTAGATCCCTCGCTTTGCTCGGGATGACAGAATAATTAGTAAAAAAGATACTTTCGCCATTTATCGTCCGAACGGCCCATTAGGCGCATGATGTGGCGGCTGGTGTGGAGATTGAAGGCACGGGGCTCGCGCATTAGTTTCATTGCGGCTTCGCTGGGGAGTTGGTTGCCTTTGCGGCGGTTGCACGGGTGACAGCAGGCGACTAGGTTCTCCCAGGTTGAAGCGCCTCCGCGGGAACGGGGCACTACGTGATCGAGGGTCAGTTCGCCTGAGGCCAGCACTTCTCCGCAAAACTGGCAGGTGTTGCGATCGCGCAGCAGAATATTTTTGCGTGACAGGGCGCGAGTCTGATGCGGAATTCGCCGGTACTCAAGCAGGCGGATCACCGAAGGCAAGCGAATGGCGACACGGGCGGCATGCAGGAAGTGTCCATTCTCTTCTTCGGTCATTGCGATTCCCTTGAGCACCAGCACGATGGCGCGCCGCGCCGCGCAAACGTTGATCGGCTCATACGAGGCGTTCAGCACCAGGACGGGAGCGTGCAGGACATGGGGGCCATCGTTCTCGGAACGCATGCCGGCGACGATGGGAGACACGTGAGCGCGTCCCAGGCCGCCCATCGAATTGTTCCACTTCCCTGACATACGTCTGAACCCGCCTCGCTTTGCTCGGTGGGACGGACGAGGCGTCCGTCCTTACGTGAGTTTCCTTACCCGGCGGCTGCCATGGCTACGCGAGCTTCGGTTTCCGAGTCCCTCATGGCGGACTGGGCTTCTGTTTTCAGCGTGCGCGCTACCGTGGCTACATATACTCTCGATGCGCCGGCTCGCCGCAGAATACGCGCGCACTCTGACACTGTGGTACCGGTCGTGAAGACGTCGTCCACGACCAGGACTTCGCGTCCATTCACGTCATCGGGCTTGGTTACCCTGAACGCGCCGCGAATATTTTCTCGGCGCTGGTGGCGGGACAGTCCGATCTGCGACGTCGTCTCGCGGCACCGTTCCAGCAAATTTGCGCTCAGGTGAAAGCGGCTGCCAGTGCTCGTCAGCTTTAAGGCTGAACGAGCAATCAGTTCAGACTGATTGAATCCGCGCTGACGCTGCTTTCTGGCGTGCAACGGAACAGGCGCAATCAGAACTTCAGTTCCAGAAAAATGAGGCTGCAAATCCTCGACTGCCTCTGCGAGCATCCGTCCCAGAACATTCGCAGCGGGCCGCACTCCGTTGTACTTGAGCAGGTGAATCAGTTCGCGCAAGCCGCCGTCGTAGCTGCCGTAGGCTGTGGCCTTGAGGTATGGAGGTTCCAACCGGCGGCATAACCCGCACCGAGTCTCGCCGGATTCGGCCGAGGATTGAACCGGTTCCGCGGCAAATGCGAAGGGGCTTATCAGCCGTTCGCCGCAGATGGCACAGAGTCCACCTGCGATCGGCCGCATCGCCGCAAGACAATCCTCACAAATTGGCAGACGGGAAATATTTACGAGGGGCTCACCACACAAGCGGCAATCGGAAGGAAATAAAGTGGCAAACAAGCCTGCGGCGATGCCGCCGGCCCAGGAGACGAGGTGCGTATCTTGCCCAGCAGTCCCGGTCCCGCTGGCCCGAATTGGGGTCCCCTTACTGCTGAAGACGTTCCTCCCTCGCCCGATCGCGCTACGGGGCTGCGACAGGACGAATCTTTTGTAGTATAGCCATGCCTACGGCTGGACGCAATGAGCGCGGTCAATCGAATGGTCACGCCTATGGTGACAGCTGCTAAGGTAATCGCACGCGGGTGCTTCTCCGGAACTCTGCTTGTAAAATAAGCGCTGCGCGTGCTAAGGTGCGCCCGTCCTACTATATTGATCTCTAACCATTTTCGAGGATTCTTACTATGAGCCCGCAAAGCACAATCAATCCAACCGAAGCGCCTAAAAAATTCAAGCCGTACGTTCCCGAGAACATGGAGATGCGGGAGTTTACTTTCCGCGCCGTGATGCTCGGGCTGGTAATGACAGGCGTTCTGGGCGCCGCCAATGCCTACCTCGGCCTGAAAGCGGGGATGACGATTGCGGCTACTTATCCTGCCGCTGTTATTGGCATGTCGCTGCTGCGGCTGATGAAAGGGTCGCTGCTTGAAGAGAACATTGCGCGAACTGTGGGCGCGATTGGTGAGTCGGTGGCTGCGGGCGCGGTGTTCACTATCCCGGCATTTGTTCTGGCGGGATTGTGGCCGAGCCTCAGCATCGAAAGATATTGGCAATCCGTGGCGCTGATGGTGATTGGCGGGTTGCTGGGCGTATTGTTCGTCACGCTGCTGCGGCGGGTGATGGTGGAAGATCCGGAGTTGCCTTATCCCGAGTCGGTGGCGGCGGCGGAAATTCACAAGGCCGGGCAGCAGGGATCGAAGGCGGCGAAAATTCTTTTTGCCAACATGGGCTTCGGCGGGCTGATGTACTTTCTGTCGCAGGTCAATCTGTTTTGGTACACGAGAAATGTACTGATCGACATTCCGAAAATGGCGACTGGCTTGCGCCTCGGACGGGGCACGGCCGCACCGATGTTGGCTACCGGTGGAATGACGCAGTTCACTTCGCCCGCGGTCAGTCCGGCTTATCTGGGGGTGGGTTACATTATCGGGCCTCGCTTGGCTTCGCTGAATTTTGCCGGCGGCGTGGTCGCTTGGGGATTGCTGGTTCCGCTCCTTATTTATTTTCTTGGGCCGACCCTGCCGCCGATGGCGGCGGGCGCAAACCCCGCGGCGTATTGGGGAGGCATTGCTTTCAGCGTGTGGTATTCGATTGTGCGTCCGATTGCGGTTGGCGGCATGTTGGTCGGCGCAGGATTCACGCTTTTTCGTATGCGCAAGCAATTGATGGCGGGCATGAAACGCGCAGTTTCTGATTTGAAAAAATCCGCTGAAGCGCACAAAGCGACCAGCCGGGTCGATCGCGACCTCAACGCGAAAGTTGTTTTTCTGGGTGTGGGACTGGTGTTCATCGCCATGATCGGGCTGTACTACCATTTCATTGCGGGCGCGCACAACTTGAGTGGAGGCAAGATTGTCGCCGGCGCGGTTGTGGCTGCGGGAGTGATGATTGTTCTGGGATTCTTTTTTGCTGCCGTTTCTGGAAATTTGGTGGGCATGATTGGCTCGTCGAATAATCCGGTTTCAGGCCTCACCCTCTGTACGCTGGTGGTTGCGTCGCTGCTTATGGTCGCGATGGGGGTTTCGGGCGTTGGCGGCGTGGCTGCGGTGTTAGGAGTGGCAGCGGTCGTGTGCGTATCGTCTGCGGTTGCGGGCGAGATGCTGCAGGACTTGAAAGCTGGTCACATCTTGGGTGGCACGCCGGCGAAGATGCAGATCGGCGATATCCTGGGCACCATCGTCGCTTCGCTGGTTTTGTTTTTCCCGCTGATGATTCTGGATAAGGCCTACCACTTCGGCAGCGCGGCTTTGCCCGCTCCGCAGGCCGGCCTCATGGCCATGCTGGCGCAGGGCATTGTTGGTGGCAACATGGCTTGGCCGTTAGTCGTGGTCGGCATACTCATGGGTTTCGCCATGATTCTGGTGGAAGTAAAAAGTCCCATGCTGTTTTCAGTAGGTATGTACCTGCCGCTGGAAACCACTTCGGCCATCTTCGTGGGCGGTGTGATTCGCTGGCTTACCGATAAGCTCCGTGACCGGCGTGGCTACAACGAGGCGCAGAAGGCGCGCGTCGACAATGCGGGCGTGCTGACTGCTTCGGGATTGATTGCCGGAGAAGCGCTGTGCGGGTTGGTCATCGCCGGCGTCGTTGGCAGTAATCATCAGCTTTGGCATATCGATGTCGGAGATTTTGCCTTCTCCGGCTTGATCGGCATGGCGGTGTTGATATTTGTCATGATGAGAGTGCCGCTCGCGAATGCTGGCAGCCCGGATGAGCCGGCGCCGCCGACCGCGATCATGTAGATTCTTTTAACCACAAAGGACACGAAGATACACAAAGGAAACCGGGAGTGGGCAGGGTTTTCTTCCTTTGTGAACCTTCGTGTCCTTTGTGGTTCAAGCTCTAATGTCGATTGCTGATAATCTCGCCCGGGTGCGCGAGCGGATCGATGCGGCCGCCCACCGCGCCGGACGTCGGCCCGAGGACATCGCGTTGATGGCGGTCAGTAAGACGTTTCCGCCTGAGGCCATTCGAGAAGCTTATGACGCTGGAGCGAGGTTGTTCGGCGAGAATCGTGTGCAGGAATATGCGGGGAAGATCGATTCGCTGCACGATCTGAAGGATGCCGAATTCCACCTGATCGGACATCTGCAAAGCAACAAAGCTGCCAAAGCCGTTGAACTGTTCGCTGCCGTGGACTCAGTCGACTCGTTACGCCTGTCGCGAAAACTGAATGCTTCAGCACAGCAGTCTGGAAAAAAGATCCCGGTGTTGATCGAGATCAATGTTGGCGGCGAGGTAGCCAAGA
>Ga0207031_10162_pt1 | contig 17410 bp, 14 predicted proteins | sample Alteio_BWMinCont_37_FD_153278 | JGI IMG/M metagenome (GOLD analysis project Ga0207031, IMG submission 153278) | Enriched cells from forest soil in Barre Woods Harvard Forest LTER site, Petersham, Massachusetts, United States -... | ecosystem: Environmental > Terrestrial > Soil > Temperate forest >... | reverse complement strand
GCTGCTCGGCGAAGGCAAAGAGTCGGCGGGCGGGGCGGCAGATATCGATGACGCGAAAATTTCGCCGGATGGGCGATGGGTGAGCTTTTTGCGCGAGCACGACGTGTGGGTGGTGAGCTCGGGCGGCGGAGAAACGCGACAGCTTACGCACGGAGGTTCGGAGGAAATACGCAACGGCGAGCTGGACTGGGTGTATCCGGAGGAACTGGATCTGGGGACGGCCTATTGGTGGGCGCCTGATTCTTCGAAAATCGCGCTGCTGCAACTCGACGAGCGCGCTGTGGAGAAATATCCCCTGGTAGATGAGCTTCCCTACGCACCCACGGTGACCGAGGAGCGTTTTCCGGAGGCGGGATCGCCAAATCCGGTGGCGCGCGTAGGCGTGGTGGACGTGGCGGGCGGCGATATTCGTTGGATGGACACGGGCAGCGATCAAACAGCGCTGCTTGCGCGAGTGGCGTGGCTCGCGGACTCGCGGCGCGTGGCTATCGAGCGGCTCAATCGCGTGCAAAACCGTCTGGATTTGCTGTTTGCGGACGCCGCCAGCGGGAAATGCGAGAGCGTTCTCACCGAGCAAGACAAATACTGGATCAACCTGTCTGGAAACGGGTTCGGCCCTGATGCGAGCGGCAATCTGTATTTTCTAGCGGACGGCAAACGCTTTCTGTGGTCGAGCGAGCGCTCGGGATTCCGCCATCTTTATTTATACGATCTTGCGGGCAAGCAACTGGCGCGGATCACGCGCGGCAATTGGGAAGTCGCGGACGTCGCGAAAATAGACGAGCAAGGCCAGATGATTTACTTCACCTCGACGCAAAAAAGTCCGATCGAGCGGCAGTTTTATCGTGTGGCGCTTTCGGGCGGTGAACCTGTGGAACTGACGCACGAACACGGCACGCACGGCGTCAGCATGGCGCCCGACGCGAAGCATTTCCTGGATACGTATTCAACGGCCATGACTCCGCCCCAGCAGCGGCTCTATAACGCGGACGGAAGCGCTGTTGCGACGCTCGAAGATAATAAAGTAGCGGAGTTGGAAAGCTATCATCTTCAGCCAGAGGAATTCTTTACCGTGCCGGGAGCGGATGGGACGCCGCTTGATGCCGCAATGATCAAGCCGAACGAGTTTGATGCCAGCCGGAAATATCCCGTGATCGTAATGGTCTACGGAGGGCCGCACGTGCAGGTAGTAAGGGATGGCTGGGGCTATTCGACCTTTCTCTGGAACGAGATGATGGCGGAGAAAGGCTTCGTGATTTTTATGCTGGATAATCGAGGCTCCTCCGGACGTGGGCACAATTTCGAGACGCCGATCTATCACCACTTCGGCAGCGCGGAATTGGCGGATCAAGTATCGGGCGTGAAATGGCTTTCGAAGCAGCCTTATATAGATAGCGCGCGGGTGGGGATTTGGGGCTGGAGCTTTGGCGGATACATGACCTGCGAGGCCATGCTGCGCGCGGGCGACGTCTTCAAAGTAGGCTTCGCGGGGGCGCCGGTGACGGATTGGCGTCGCTACGACACGATTTATACCGAGCGCTACATGGGCACGCCGCAGGAAAATTCCGACGGCTATCGCGATTCGTCTCCGGTGAATTTTGCGGCAGGACTGAAAGGCAAGCTCCTGATCGCACACGCCACGGGCGATGATAATGTGCATTTTTCGAATTCGGTGGCGCTCGAAGAGAAACTCGTGGACGCGCAGGAATATGCCGAGTTCCTGATCTACGCCGATCGCGGCCACGGCATCAGTGACCGGCCAGCACGCCTGCACGTATTCAATCGCGTGACGCAGTTCTTCGTCGAGAACCTGGGCAAGTAGAAAACGAGAATCGGATGCGGCCACGGAAACGGCAGCGAGGTTTTTCGGTCGTCGAAGCCGTGGTCCTGGTTGCTATCCTGCTGGTCGTCGCTGCCATTGCCATCCCCAACTTACTGCACTCGAATCTATCCGAGCGCGAATCTTCGGGGGTGGCTTCACTGCGCGCGCTGAACGCCGCCTGCGCGAACTATTCAATGCTTTATGGCGGCTATCCTGGAAGCCTTTCGAATCTGGGGCCTGGCGACGCAGCGAATTCCACATCGGCGGCTTTGATTGACGCGGCGCTCGCAAGCGGCACGAAAGGCGGCTACGTCTTCACCTACACGGCTGGAGCCATCGGCATCGGCGGAAACGTCCTGAGTTATGCCATCACCGCAAATCCTGCCACGCCGGGCGGCACGGGCCAACGCCGATTTTTCACCGACCAGTCCGGTGTGATTCGGACCAATAGAGCCGGTGCCGCTGACGCTAGCAGCACGCCGATCGGCTAACAAATGCCCTATAAATCGTTTAAGAATTTACAAATTCAGGGTGGTCTTCAAACCAAACTCCCGTATATTACTCCCGCAAGTCCGGCTAGGCGAATTCGAAAATACAAATCGGGCCTATCCAAAGAATGCATTTGAGGTCGGCCGTCCCAAAGCTCTAAAGTCGCCAGAATAAACGTTCGGCGCGGTGTGTGGTTCAAACCGAATCTTTTGGGGTTTGGAGGTTCTAGAATATGGCATCTCGCACGGGACTTCTTCTCGCTACATTCATCGCACTGCTGCTCTGCGGCGTGTTTCTTCTTATCCCATCAGCGCACGCGCAGCAGACTCTAGGCGGCATAACCGGCACGGTTTTCGATTCCAACGGCGGCGCCATTCCTGCAACCAAAGTCACCGCAGTTGGTGATCAGACCAAACTGACGCGCACGCAACAGAGCAATGAAAACGGTGTCTACAGCTTAGTGAATTTGCCCATCGGCAGCTACACGCTTACGTTTATACAGGACGGCTTCCAAACGCTTACCATTCCGATGATTACCGTGCAGGCGAACCGCACGGTAACACTCGATGCGACACTCAAGGTCGGCGCAGTCACCCAAACAGTGACCGTGGAAGAAACACCCCTGCTCAACCAGATCGACACGACAAATGGCTATGTCATGGACACGCTTCAGATCAATGCAGTTCCTCTTCCCACGGGATCCTTCACGGGCCTGGCTCTGCTGGCTCCAGGTGTGAATGCGGAGCTTTCGGCCGGAACGGGGGCCAACGAGGGCCTGGGGAACGCGCCTGTCTGGGCCAATGGCCAGCGCGATACCAGTAATAGCTTCTTGCTGAATGGCGTCGACGCTCGCAGCCTTTTCAATGGCAAGAGCACGAGCCAGGTCTCCTCATCCCGGGTTGTGAACGCCACCGGCGTCAGCACGTCTTCCGCTCTGAGCGCACTCCCCATCCAGAGCAGCGCCTCCATTTACCTTGCGATCGGCGAATCCATTCCCTCGCCGCCACCGGAATTTATCACCGAAGTTCGCGTGAACACTTCGATGTACGATGCGCAGCAAGGCTCGACCAGCGGCGCGCACATCGATATGAGCACCGCTTCCGGGACAAACAATATTCATGGCGGCGCCTACGTGCATCGAGGCACAGACTGGTTGAACGCCGCTCCGTATTTCTTTAACGCCGATCCCAATATTCCCGCCAGCGAAAAGAATCCCGCGCTGCACCGCTATCAAGCGGGTGGAACGATCGGGTTGCCGATTAAGAAAGACAAACTCTTCTTTTTCGTTGGTTATCAGCACACCCACGCCTCCGACCAGGAAATCGGTATTTACCGGCCAACTGTGCCGAACGGGCTCTTTAATAACTTCGATCCGGCTAATCCTGGCAATCCCTGCTTGAATAGTAATAGTGGAAACAGCGGCATGCGATCCGCCGCTTGCCTGGCCTACATCGGAAACGTAAATAATCTTTCTAGTCCTTCGACTCTGGGCCTGACCGGCGATTCACTAACACCCCTGAATCCGACCATTGCAGCGGGTCCTGGAAACATCAACCCGATCGCATATACCTTGTTCAACTATGGATGTCCCCAACGGTGCATGATCCCGTGGGCGAACCCAAACGCTGTCGCTCTAAATACAGGGAATGGTGCGCTCGTCGAAGCATTTCCGGAGGACGCCGAAGAGCCGGGAGTTGCGTATTTCCTGGCCGATCAGGTTGCCACTAGCCTTGACTGGAACCCCAATCAGTCGCATTCGTTTTCGGCCAAGTACTACTTCCAAAATGACCCAACGAAGGCACCTTATGCCTATTCGTCCGTCCCCGGGTTCACGCAGCGCTTGAATGCGGGCAGCCAGGTGGTGTCCCTCAGTCACACGCAAATCGTAAAGTCCAACCTGAGCATCACGGAAACCTTCGGGTTTGCCCGGGAGAGAGCCTTCAGCACCTTGGACCAGCCGTTCACGCCGGCGCAGTTCGCATCGATTTGCCAGTCCCTCACTGGAGCGTCCGCTGCCGACTGTACAATCAACACATTCGGTTCAACTCGGTTCCCAGGCATCACCGTAAACTGGCCTGCCCTCATGGGTACTGCCGCGTCACCCGCTTTTCCCTCTTACCAACCGCTCATGAATATCGGAGCCGGAGCGGAGTCCCAGGGAGCCCTCACGGGAGTATTCCAAAACCGATTCAATCCTTCCGCCAACGCCATCTGGACGTTGGGCAGACACACGATCACTTTTGGCGGCAGCTTCGCCTATACGCAACTGAACACGCGGGATCAAAGAAATGAGTTGGGAATGATCACCGGGCAAAGCGTTAACCAATTTCTACAGGGTCAGCTTATCAACGATTATATTTACGCCGGCACGTTGTTTATGAGCGGGAATCCCAATCGCTACTGGCGCGCCAACGAAACGGGTGAATATGTCCAGGATAAGTTTCAGTTCAAACCGAATTTGAACATCACAGCGGGCCTTCGGTTTGACTGGGATGGCGGTCTCACAGAGAAGAACGGCAATCTCATCGATTTCGATCCCTCGAAATATTCGTATGATCCGGCTACCGATACGATCGCTTCGTCGGGTCTGATCGTTGCGGGAAACAGTCCGCACGGTACAGCCGGCGTGAGTAATTCTACGCTGACCGGGCGTCAATGGGGTTTTGCGCCCCGGATCGGGATTGCCTGGAGCCCGAAGAAATTCAACAACAAGATCGTCGTGCGGGCAGGCTGGGGAATGTATTACGACCGCGGCGAGCTTTACAGTTATCTGTCGCCGGCCGTTGCGCAGAGCATCACACCGGGCGGCCTGTTTGGGATCAATCAGCAGGTGCCTTTTGTGGCGACGCAGTTCTGTACAGGGCAATTCCCCGGGACCTTTGCTCCGTGTGTACCAACCGTTGGCGCTCCCTGTCCGCCGAATAACCAACTCGCTTGCCCCTGGGGAGCGACCCTGCAACCACCGCCGAACGGAGATCCGACGACCGTTACTGCACCCAATCCCGCGACTGGCATCCCTTTCTTGCCCAACGGAAAGCTTCTTGTACAGGGAAACCAACCCTTCTATTTGGGCGTATATAACAGGGCCAACAAGCTGCCTTACACCATGAATTCAACGTTGGACATTCAATGGCAGCCGCGCAGCGATCTTGCGGTTGATATCGGCTATGTGAATGCCCTCGGCCGCCATGAAATAATTCCTCTTCCCTTTAATCAGGCGAGGGTCGCTAGTCCTGGCAACCCGCTTTGTGGCCCGGCCGCCGTATGCGCGAATCCGGCGGGTTCACCCTTGGCTCAGTCCTACACGTATGGCTACCTAGTGGGGGGATTCGCCAGCCCGTTACCGTTGCAAAACGTCAACGGACATACGGGAGAGACGGAGATCTACACCTCGGAGGGCGGCAACGTCGATCTGCGTGTTCCATATATCGGGTACGCGGGAGAGTCTGAGTCTTACACCGCTGTAGGAATCTCACAGTACAATGCGTTGCAGGCCCACGTCGAAAAGAGGCTGAGCCACGGCCTGCAGGCGGGAGTCTCCTATACGTTCTCGCGCTCATTCGATGAACAAAGCGCACTCGGGCTTTTCTACAACGGGAGCAATCCGCAGGATTTGCGTGGCGGCTACGCGCCTTCTGACTTCGACCGCACGCACGTCTTCAACATCGACTATCACTATGAATTGCCGAAGCTCGTCTCAAGCGCCAAGTGGGAAGCGAAAATTGCGAATGGGTGGGCCATCCAAGGTCTCATCGTGCTTCAAAGCGGCCAACCTTACAGCGTGATCGACTATTCCGGCGCCGTCGGCAGCATCTACTATGGTTTGAATGACGGGATCACCAATCCCATCGTGCCGCTGGCGGCCGGTTGTAATCCCAAGAACGCTGTCACCGGGGCGATCGGCACCGAATTCGGCTCTCCCGCTCTGAAGTCCTCCTGTTTCACGGTGCCCTCGCTCTATCCATGTGATAGCACTCTCGTGGCAAATCCGCAGCAGGCCGATGGATCGTTCCCCTGCTCGGCCATTCCTAGCGGGGACCCTTTCCAGACGAATTTCATTCCTGGCGGCGGGCAGCGGAACATCTTCCGCCAGCCATGGCAGCGGCGCGCCGACATCTCCTTGGTGAAGATCACGCAATTGACGGAGCGGTTTTCCTTAAAGTACAGCTTGGACGTCTACAACTTGACGAACCATGCCAGCTTCGACGTGCCCATCGATAATGTGAGTCAAAATCTGACCTTCAACGCCTTTCCTTCAACGGCATCCACGCCGAATGCAGTCCCCTCGGCTGCGCAATGCGCGGCCAACGGCGATAATCCGTTCGTCGCCGGCTTCTTCTATCAATGCCCGGCCGGTCTGGGACAGACGGTACATACCATTGGCAGCCCACGGCAGATTCAAATGTCGCTGGCTTTCACATTCTAAAGTTCGCTCTAAACGCGCACGGCGGCATTCCCAGCGAATGCCGTCCGCCCGCCGGAAATCACTTGAGGCTCTCCGCTTTGAAACCCACACCGGAGGAGCCTGCTTGCTGGTCTTAGATATCCATTCGCTGAGCGAACTGAATTTCCTCCTGCTGCTACCTTGCGCGTCCGCAGATCCGCGTGCGTTTCCGTTACTCGACATGGCGGGCGAGATAGGCCTTACATGGTAATTTAGCGGCGGCGACGAATGCCGATCGATAGTGACCGGCGTTTGCCTGTTCCGTTTCACCCGGAAAGGTTTGGGAATTTGCGATGACCTTCATTCTGGCCGATGCCTGGCTAATTACTATGAACGAGCGGCGCGAGGTTTTGGAGGACGCCAGTGTGTGCGTCGAGCAAGACCACATCGCCGCCGTGGGCACTCGCGAAGCGTTAAAGCAGCGCTTTCCGGAAGCCGAGGTGATCGATTGCAAGGGACGCATCGTGATGCCCGGCATGGTAAACACGCACACGCATCTTTTCCAGACGCTGCTCAAGGGCCTGGGCGACGACATGGTTCTCAAGAAGTGGTTCACGTGCATGACGGGTCCGAGCGCCGTTCATCTAACGGCCGAAGACGCGCATGTCGCGGCGCTGCATGGGTGCGTGGAATCGATCCGCTCAGGAGTAACCACGGTCGTCGACTTCATGTATGCCCACCCGCGTCCTGGCCTCACCAAGGCGGTTGTGGAAGCTTTCGAAGAAACCGGAATGCGCGGCTTCGTATGCCGGGGTTTCCTCTCGAACGGTGAGCAATACGGCGTTCCTCGCGAGCTCATCGAAGAGCCCGAGCATGCCATTGGTGACGCGCGGGAGCAAATACGCCGCTACAACAAACCAGGCGGACGCGTGCAGGTGGGCTTGGCGCCATGCATGATCTGGTCTGTCGATGAAAAAGGCTTCCGTTTGACGCGAGAGCTCGCCAATGAGACGCACGCATTGATCACGACCCACCTTTCGGAGACGACTTTTGAACTCGAGGTTGCCGCGTCACTTTACGGGCGCACCGATAGTGAATTCCTGAGCGACATTGGTTTTCTCGGCCCCGATGTTATCGCTGTGCATTGCGTGCATTGCAAATCGCACGATATCCGGATCCTTCTGCACCACAAGACAAAGGTGTCGCACAATCCATGCAGCAATCTTTACCTGGCCTCGGGCTGTCCGCCGATTCCGGAAATGTTGCTTGCGGGAGTGACCGTGGGCCTTGCTTCCGACGGTCCAGCCAGCAGCAACAATCACAGCCTCTTTCAGGCGATGAAATTCGCGGCCCTGATGCAAAAAGGTTTTCACCAGGACGCCACGATCATGACGGCCGAAAAAGTTATGGAGATGGCGACGATCGATGGCGCTCGCGCGGTGGGTTTGGAAGCGCAAATCGGCTCCGTCGAAATCGGTAAAAAGGCCGATTTGATCGTCATCGATTATGAAAATGCTTTCATGAGCCCCATCCACAATCCGGTGTCTGCGATTGTCTACTCCGCACTCGGGCACGAGGTCTCGACTGTGATCATTGACGGCCGATTTGTTATGCGCGATGGCGTGGTTACAAGTGTGAATGAGGCGGCGGTGAGGCGTCAGGCTCAGATCAACGCGGACGATTTGACGCGACGCGCGGGCTCCGACCGATTCAAGCGGCGTCCCTGGCGCTCGATGACGATCTAGCGCGACCGGTTATGCAAGGCGAATCCAGCGCTTCCGACCCGATCCTCTGCGCTCACTTGATGCGCAGGGTAGACGCAAAACTGATCGATCTCTTGAGTTCGCTCACGCCTGCGGAGTGGGACCTTCAGACCGTCGCGCCCTTATGGAAGGTGCGCGACGTGGCAGCGCACCTGCTCGATACAGCGCTCCGCAAACTTTCCATCGTCCGCGATTCCTGGTACGTCGAGCAGGTGAATATACGTTCGCCTCAAGATCTGATCGCGTTCATAAATCGCCTCAATCGCGAAGGAGTTACGGTTTATCGGCACCTGAGTCCTAAAGTTCTGATCGGCATGATGAAAGAGGCCTGTGAGCAGAGCGCACGTTTTCATGAATCGCTGGACCCGTTTGCCCCAGCGGCTTTTTCGGTCAGTTGGGCAGGGGAAGAGGAATCTCTGAATTGGTTTGACACGGCTCGCGAATTCACCGAACGCTGGCATCACCAGCAGCAGATTCGATTGGCTGCAAATCGGCCCGGCATTATGACGCCGGAGCTATACCATCCTGTCCTCGATTGCTTCGTTCGAGGCTTGCCGCATCTTTATCGCGATGTCGATGCGCCTGAGGGAACTTTGCTCGTGCTGGAGATTTCCGGCGAATGCGGAGGTCGATGGTTTCTGCGCAAAGGACCCTCGGGTTGGGGATTCGTGAAGCAATCGGACGAAAAGCCCGCATCCCGCGTGACGATACCGCAGGAGTTGGCTTGGCGCGTGTTCACTAAAGGAATCGATCGCGAATCCGCTCGCGCGCAGATTGCAGTCGAAGGGAATCGAGATTTGGGCGAGAAGGTTCTTCAGTTGACGGCTATCGTTGGTTAGATCTCGCCGATGATTGTGCGCGGTACATTCGAGTCGATTCTTAAATTGCCGCCGCTTGTTCGCGCCGTAATCATCCGCTCCGCGAGGCGCAGGATTCGGTCCGCCGCATCCTCAGGGCCCAAACCTCGCGCATGGATATTTGAGACGAGATTTCGGTTGGCATCCGTGTGCGTGGAGTCCGGGCGGTAAGCCATATACGCAAGTCCCGGTCGCTCTCCAATCAGGAGCACCACAACTTTAGGGCCAAGCAACTCGCCGATTTCATTCAGGATGCCCACGCGGCAGTACCGAACCACGAATGTTTGCCCCACGGTCCATCCCCGCGTGATCGCGGACTGATAGAGAAGAGGGATGAGTGAAGGAACCTGCGCCGCCACAGCCGGGACCGAGAGGCCGTCGCCGATCGCGATTTGAAGGTCGTTGCCCTTCGAGCATCGGTTAAAGATTTCGGTGCGCGCCGAATCGGTGAAATGCCGGCCTAAATCAGGCCGCAGCAGAAATTCTCTTTTGTTGGCGGCTTGTGTCGAGACTTCGAATAATTTCCACTGCTCCAGAAAGCTTGCGCCAAATATCGCCCGAGCGTCCATCTCCGCGCGGACGGCGTCCCGCGCGGCCGCATGTGCCTCGCGGAGCTCCAGCTGTGTGCCGGTGGGATAAGCGGCGCCCGCGCGCCCAACCAAAAGCCGGGCGGGTGTTCGCGCCCGAATCCGTCGCACGATTTCGGGCCAGTTTGCGGCGGCAAGCCCGTCGTCCCTTTCTCCGGCCATCAGGCAATTCCTTCCAACGATGACTCGAATCCGCGCAGAAGTTGTCGTCTGGCTGACCCGTCGAGCTGCGCGGGTTGGCCGTCCCGGTAGATTCCCGTGTCGCGCAGCCACTCCAGGAATTCAGGCGCGGGCCGCAAGTTGAAAATTCTGCGAACGGCCAGCGCATCGTGATAACTGGTCGATTGATAATTCAGCATCACATCATCGGAGCAGGGGACTCCCATAAAGTAGTTACATCCGGCGGCCGCAAGCAGCACCAGAAGATTGTCGGCGGAATTTTGGTCGGCTGCCGCGTGGTTCGTGTAGCAAACGTCGCAACCCATCGGTAAGCCCAGCAGCTTGCCCATGAAATGGTCTTCCAAGCCTGCACGGATGATCTGGCGTTCGTCATAGAGATATTCCGGTCCTATAAAGCCGACCACGCTATTCACCAGAAAGGGATCGAACGCTCGGGCCACGCCGTACGCCCGCGCTTCCAGCGTGACCTGGTCCACGCCGTGATGCGCCTCAGCGGAAAGAGCGCTGCCCTGGCCGGTTTCGAAGTACATCACGTTTTCGCCGGTCCATGCCGCATTGCGCTGCCGGTGATGTTCGAGAACGCGTTCGCGTCCCTCCGCCAGCATCGCAAGCGTGATGCCGAAACTTCGATTCGCGCCTTCGGTCCCTGCAACGGGATTGAAATAGCAGATCGACCGGCGCCCCGCGCTCTAGCGCAGCCAATTGCGTGGTCACATGCGCCAGGCAGCAGGCCTGCGTCGGAACGTGATATGCATCCACCAGCCGTTCGAGAGCGCGCAAAATTGCGGATACGGTTTCCACGGAATCGGTCGCCGGATTTACTCCGATCACCGCATCGCCGCAGCCGTAGAGCAACCCTTCGAATGTTGCCAGCAGAATTCCGCCAATATCGTCGACGGGATGGTTTGGCTGGATTCGGATGCCCAGTACGCCTCGCTCGCCCATCGTATTCCTGCAACGCGTGACATTCCGAATCTTTGCCGCGGCCAAGATCAGATCCTTATTGCTCATGATCTTGGCCACGGCAGCGGCAATCTCAGGAATGATGGCGCGCTGGATCTGTTTTAGTTCCGCTTCACCGCTTCCGTCGTCGAGGATATATTCCCGGAATGCGCCCACCGTCATTGATTTGATCGCCACAAAGTTGTCGGCATCGTGAGTATCGAGGATCAAGCGGCTGACATCGTCTTCATCGGGATCAATAAGTGGCTGGCGAAGAATTTCGTCGAGCGTGACGTCGGCTAGGCGGCGTTTCGCTGCCACTCGCTCGCGTTCGGATCGAGCGGCGATGCCGGCGAGTTGATCTCCGGATTTTTCTTCGTTCGCTTTCGCGAATATTTCCCGAAGATCCGCAAATGCGGAATTCTCGTACACCGATGCCATCGCGGCGCGACGCTCCTTCGCTGGAACGTATCATCCCTGCGAAATCAAAGGAAGAGACGTTGAGGTCGGTTGCGGCTAGCCACGGGTGAGGGCGGCAATGAGCTCTGCGTAAGCAGGATATCGAGCGGTCAGTTCGCCGCGCGAGCCTAGTTCGAAATCGGCAGGATCGAAGCCGGGGGCCATCGTGGTGCCCAAAAGCGCAAACTTTCCCCCTGGAACCAGACGCGAGCCTTGCCACGCGCCGCCCGGCACGACGTATTGCAAGCGCATCCCGGAAACGATGTCTTGGCCCATGAGGAGAGTTTTGCTTGTGCCGTCCGGCTTAAGGATTAGCATCTCCGCTGGATCGCCCAGATAAAAGTGATAGACCTCGTCGCCCTTGAGCCGGTGCATGGCGGAGAATGTATCCGGCGTCACCATGTAATAGATTGCGGTCGAAAGCGCGCGTTCTCCGGAGTAGCCGGGAGGGAGAGACCGCTGACTTAGTGTGAAGTTCGAACGGTGCGTCTCTGCAAAGTATCCGCCTTCGACTGGAAGAGGCTGCAACTTCAGCAATTCCTGGATCTCTTTGGCACTGGGCATCTTTACCTCGGGCGGAACGCGAAATACGATTCGATTGTTGCATACCGAAAATCTCCGGAGAGATCGAACCTTTAGAAGAGCTAAAAGGCAGGCAAGAGCTAATTTGGCTTATACCGTATTCCACAGATCGCCGGAATCTTAGGACTGTGGCAATATTTCCCCCGGGATTCAACGAGCCTCGAGCAGCGCGTATTCACACACATGATCTTTCGAAGCCTTACCCGGTTCGCGCCACTAGGACTCCTGCTGCTGCGATTGATGATCGGAATTATTTTCGTGGATAGCGGTTGGGAGGATCTGCGAAACCCCGAACAGCGCTCCCAGAGTATCGGCCAGAGCAGGAACTTCACGATTTTTCTCGGGACTGCCGAAATTCTGGGAGGCGCGGCCGTCGTTCTCGGGATTTGGCCTCAGCTTGCCGCATTGGGACTCATCCTCGTAATGATGGGATCGATTTACGAGAAAATCTTTGTCTGGCACACGGGATTTTGGGGTGAGAAAACATATGGCTGGCACTACGACCTGATGCTTGTTGTGATGAACCTCGTTGTGGTCTTCACAAACGGTGGCCCATGGGTCGTGACGAAATAAGCCGCTCGCCTGGCGCCGTGAACGGCTGATTTTGCCTCATCCGCATGGTGGTCCGAGATGAGTGGCGAATTCAGGGCGCGTCATCGCGCTGTCCTTCAGGCTGTCCGGAAGTCCGTTTGTCAAATTTTTGTCACCAAAAGGTTCGGGAGACTACCCGGATCGATGGATTGCATCTTAATGGGTCTATAGATACGTTGGTGAACGATGTTTCGGGCTCCTTACTTGTACGCCTCGATGTTTTTCGCGATCTTTGGTTTGTTCAGCCAGATCGCACCACGGCAGTTCGACCGTCCCGGACTTTCGAACTGGACGGCAGCTTGCGGCCAGCAGTCATCAGTCGCATCTCCTGACCGTCTCCATTCTGCTTATGTCTCGTGCAGCGATGGTGAAGAAGCTCGCACTCTACGGCTTACGGTGATGGATTCCGCCGGCAAGGCTATTTCCCAGTTTTCGGCAGAAGTAAAGCCGAGTTGCGCGCCGGGGGCGCTCGAGTGGTTGGACGATCGTCGCGTCGGATTCGTCTGCCAAACCGACCCGCAGGTTAAAAACTACGTGTTGTTCGATATTCAGACGGGAAGTGCGGTCGAATATCCGGGTTCCTGGTTCCAGTGGTCGCCAGACCACAAAACCCTAGCCGATGTGAAATTGGACGTTAAGTTTGGCACGCCTGCCGGCGAGAACTCCTGTCTCTTCCTGAACGGGACTGCGGTCTACCCGGCGGGTTGCGACCATGCAAAGGAGTCGTATAGCCACATCCATACCTTTATATTGCCTCTTGTCTGGTCGGCGGACGGCAGCAAGGTGGCTTTTGTGGAAAAAATCTTTGATTGGGAATATTTAGACCCCTTCCTGCGTTACTTTGATGGGGAGGCCAGCAATGTGCACTATTACTTGGTGATCGCTTCGGCAGGCCATGCAGGGGGCTATGCCATTAACTCGGCGGCGTCACAACAGGTTCCGGTCTGGCAGAGCAATTCGCGGCTGCAGCTTGGTGATATGACGTACGACTTGGATTCAAGCCCGCCGTCCTCGATTCCGTGAGGTTAGCGGCTGATAAAGCGTTATACTTGCGTAACTACTGATGGGTGACGCGTTCTGCGGGCGACAGGCAGTAGGGAGGTTCCCATGAGAAATTTCGGCTCCGTCGTCATCTCCGTTACGGCGCTTGCTCTTTCTTCCCTCGTTTTCGGGCTTACCGCGAAGGCGCAGGATTACAGCCACGTCCGCATTGTGCGGCTCAGCCTTGTCGAAGGCGACGTGCAATATCAGCGCCCTGGGGCCGATTGGGAAGACGCCAAGCTGAATCTGCCGATCCAACAGGGATTTCGTTTGCAGACCGCCAACGGGTACGCCGAAGTGGAGTTCGAGCAAGGTTTAACGATTCGGCTTGCGAACAACTCCTCGCTTGAATTCGCCGACTTGTCCCTACTGGATAGCCACCGAATAACCAAGCTCAATCTCTCCGCCGGCACTGCGGTCGTTACCGCGCATCTTTCACGCAACGATGAACTCTCCATCGCAGCTTCCGGGATGCAATTGGCGGTGCCTCATAACGCCGAGTTCCGCGTTGACGCCTCTCCGAACGACGGCTGGGTGACGGTTTTTCACGGGAAAATTAATGTCGAGTCTGGAGCGCGCCAAGTGTCGCTTGGCAGTGGACACACGCTGCACGAAAACGCGGAACTCAGCTCGCCCGAGATCGTTCAGAGTCCGGCGCGCGATGATTTTGACAAATGGGTTTCGCAACGGGATCAGGTTTTGTCCGGTGCTCAAAGTGACGGCGCCTTGCAGAGCGGGCGTTACACCACCGGCTTCGCCGACCTCGACTTTTTTGGCACATGGGGGGCTGTCCCCGGTTTCGGTTATGGGTGGCAACCGTATGGTGCCGGGCTCAACTGGACGCCGTTTGTCGCCGGCCAGTGGATGTTCATGGGCAATACGGGATGGAATTGGGTGAGCGAGGAACCCTGGGGCTGGCTGCCTTATCATTTCGGCTCATGGTTGAATGCGCCCGGAGTTGGCTGGGTATGGGTTCCGCAGGGCGCGCTTTCCTGGCAGCCCGCAACCGCCACATGGGTGCGCACCAATAATCAACTTGGCTGGACGCCGACTCCAGCGGCGCCGCTGAAGCCCCTTAAGCCTTCGAAGTCGAACACAGAGCCTTCGCGCGTAGTTATTCTTGCCGCCGGCAGCGGTCCCGCCGCCTCGATCAGGGCAGCCCAAGTGATGCCGATTACTCAGACTCAAGCCGCTAGCGCCCAGATTGTGTCAGCGCCTGCACCAGGGTTTTTAGCGCCGACCGGGCGCTCGTCGGCGGCCGAAAATCGCGGCACAAACTTGCTTCCGGCGACTTTACAAAGCCGTGGGCCGGCGCTGCTTGCTGCGCCCAAATTGTCCGCGCTACCTGCTAATTCGCCTCGATCCCTCGCTGCACCGCGCTCTATGCCTGTACCTGCGCAGGCTATCTCCCGCAGCTCCGTAGCTCCGAGGGGCGCATTCAGTGGAGCGGGCAGAAGTGGCGGCGCGGCGATCTCCAATATGGGTGCTTCGCGTGCCGCAAGTAGCGGTGCTCACTCAGCGAGCGCACCTGCATCCACTGGGGGCGCGCAAAGCGGACATCGTTAGGCCGTTTAGCTGTAATTCGCGAGCGGGCCTCTGCCCGTCCTATACTCATGCGCTTACTTATTGCCCGCTTCTTTTTCTAGCTTCTCGAGCTCTCGCGTCAATTCTTCGGCCTGCTCTCGCAGGTGGCGGATTTGTCCAGCCAGGGCGCTCGATCCTTGCGATCCTTGGGCGGGGGCTGTTGGCGCGGGAGGAGATGCCGGCGAAGCCGAGGCGCTAGCGGGTTTGGCTGGCGCGGAATTGCCCGTTAGCTCGGCAATCGCTTCGTCGAAAGTATCTCGATAGATCAGCCGGTCGCCTACAGCCAGAACGACTTTCTTGAGCTGGGGCATACGCGCTTCGGTTGCCTGAATGTAGATGGATTCGACGTAGATGAAACCGCCGCTCACGGGCAGAGCGATGATGCTTCCGCGCAGCACGTGCGAGCCCTGCTGATTCCAAAGCGTAAGATCTTTGGAGATATTCTGGTCCTGATCGATGCGGGACTCAATCTGCATGGGCCCGTACATCAGTTGCTGTTTCGATAGCTGATAGAAGGTCAACTCTCCTAATAGATTGCCATCGCAACGCGCAGCCATCCATCCGATCAGGTTGTCCTTGCCCCGAGGAGTGAAGGGAAGAATCAGCAGGTATTCCGGCTGTTTCTCTCCCGGCAAGGTCGCGACGATGTAGGTTGGCTGCACGGGTTCCGGCCGTCCCGATTGTCCAAACAAATTGCGTGCGATTTCCCAGATATCCTCCTTGTTATAGAAGACCTGGGCATCTCGCATGTGAAAGACGCGGTAAGCTTCCGCCTGCGTGCCAAACAGCACCGCCGGGTAGCGAGCGTGCCGGCGCAAGTCCGCAGGCATTGCCGAGGCAGGTTGGAATAGCGTGGGCAAGAGCTGCTCATAAACCTGAATAATGGGATCGTCCGGATCGAAGACGTATAAAACCACTTTCCCCGTATAGGCATCGACCGTGGCCTTTACCGCATTACGGATGTAGTTGGCGCCTTCCTCCAGTCCGGCCACGGGCAGCGTCGCCGAATACGGGTTGGAGAGCGAAGTCGTGTAACCGTCTGCCATCCACACCAATCTGCCGTCGTCCGTAATGACGAGGTACGGGTCCTGATCCCAGAGCAGGAAATTCGCCACGTGCGCCAGCCTGTCTTGGATGTTGCGGTGGATCATCATGCGACTCTGTCCGGTCAGGTAGCCGGTGAAAATGATGTTCGGCTCTCCCTCGGATATCGCGGCGGCCGTTTTCAGCAGAAACGACCCCACCGGGAAGCCTCCCGTGCCCTGGTATGTCGAATATTTGTTCTGGTCTCCTGAGGGGTAATCAAACTCCTCTCGTGCCGTGTGGACGAAAACCGCGTACTGATCAGGACTCCGGGTACCTTTGATTTCGAACCCCGGAGCCTTTTGCTTCCCGGAGCCAGCCGGACCGGCTTCCTTCGAACGATTGCGGTAATCCTGCTGCTGGGTCTCGCCGCCTGGTTCTTTCTGGGCAATTACGATCTTTTGTTCAATTCTCACGCCTTTATGACCGGCGCGGACTACGTCGATCAGAAAATTACTCTTCCCTTGCGTTGGCTGCTCATCGCCGCGACTTTAGCGTCAATCCCATGGGCTTGGATGGGGAAATATAAGAGGGCCACTTTTTTGGTCGCGTCGGCCTTCGTACTGCAATTGATTGTGCCGGGCCTGATTCGCGCGGTCTACGTGCGGCCAAACGAAATCTCCATCGAACGGCCTTACATCGAGCGCCACATTCAAGCTACGACGGTGGCTTTCGGGCTGAATCGCAAGGCCACCGAGCAAACCTTTACGCCGTCGGTTCAAGGAACAATCAATCCGGCAGAGGATAGCGCGCTGCTCGATAACGTGCGCTTGTGGGACCTGCGCGCTTATAACGCGACGATCGCACAGATTCAGGCTTTGCGCCCGTATTACACCTTTCCCAATACCGATGTCGATCGCTACTTCATCAACGGGCGTATCAAGCAGTTGTTGGTTTCCGCGCGCGAAATTGACGTCAGCCAATTGTCTGCGGAAGCGAGCCAGAGCTGGATCAATCCCCGATTCATCTATACGCACGGCTTCGGAGCGGTGGTATCCGAGGTGAACCGGATTACTCCGGACGGCCTGCCCGTGCTGCTGATTGAA
>Ga0207031_10180_pt1 | contig 17557 bp, 22 predicted proteins | sample Alteio_BWMinCont_37_FD_153278 | JGI IMG/M metagenome (GOLD analysis project Ga0207031, IMG submission 153278) | Enriched cells from forest soil in Barre Woods Harvard Forest LTER site, Petersham, Massachusetts, United States -... | ecosystem: Environmental > Terrestrial > Soil > Temperate forest >... | reverse complement strand
ACCCGACGGCAAGGAAGAAGCTGTCGTTATCACGAGAGGGGGCGGCGGCTGCGACGACACGACTGCGATCGTGAACGTCTGCGTTCCCAGCACATTGTTGGTGGCATCAATAAGCGATGGGTCGGCGCCGCCGACGATCTCAACCGTCAAGGTATACGCACCGGGCGGCGTCGCCGGATCGATGAGAATCTCGGCGAGATTGCCGGTGAAAGCAGCATCCGCGGCATCGAATGTCCCGGGAACGCTGTCAAAGAAATTGAAGAATGGATTCCGGGTAAAAAACGATGCCGCCTTCCCATTCAACGTGATGGACAGGTCGTTCACATAAAGTGGCGCATCACCCACGTTCTTCAGCTTTGCCGCCAAGTCGACGGCGGCTCCGGGCGAGGCATTGGTTGCGACCGGATAGGGCGTGTAACTCAAGACGCCGGAACCAAATGAAGGCGGCACGATCAGGAGAACCAGGATTATGACGAAGGCAAGGCGCATGAACTCTATGGCCCCACCGCGAAGAGGGTCGCGTTATTGATCGCGTAGACCGTGCCGTCCACGCCGATCACGGTCGGAGTGTAGGCCTCGCCGATCCCGGCGGTCAGCACAACCGACTGCGTCAAAGAGTTCGTCGTGAAGTCCCACCGGTACAAGATTCCGTCCTCGTTGTTGACGAGTGCCGATCTCGTGATGGGATCGATCACGGCTGAGTTGATGCACCATTCGCGCACCGCATTCGGCAGTCCGGGGCGAAACGCGGGATCAGGCGTCGGCCCGACAACGGAGATCACTTCCTTCATGACCGTGGCTCCGGTGATGGGATCGGTCTCCGTATCGTTAGGATCGAGTATGGCGACCCGGTTGACTCCGTCGCCTTCCACGTCTGCGTAGTTGTTGTACTTGGTGAGCACAAGATAAAGCGATTTCCCTTGGTAGGACGGCACCAGTTTCGCAGCAACCACGGACGCCGTATCATCCCAGCCGAATGCGCCAGGCGTCTTGACTTGCGTCAGCGCGCCATTGAAATGCAGTAGCCAGCCGCGATCGTGATTGGATGGGAAAGGGTTTTCCAAAACGCCGTAGTAGACGTCACCGTCCGGACCCACCATGGGCGTCGCCGTCCCGTCGTCTGAAATCTGGGCATCGAGTCCACTCTTTGGATCAACCAGCCTTACACGACCGGTGGGCGCGAGGTTGACGCTGCTGACAGAAACCAGATAGCCGGTCTTCGAGGACCCGTTGGACACGGCAAAATAGACGGTCCGCTGATCATCACTGAGAGTGGGCGTGCAGTTCGTCGGAACCTCGGTGATGGAGGCGTCTCCGCCTGCCGCAGCACTGGCCGTCACAAACGATCCAACTCCGCGGTAGTCGATTTTCGCGATTCCGCTTTTCAGATTCTGCGAATTCGGCCCAAGAACAACAAAGCCAAAGAAGATACTTCCGTAGCGATCTCCGATAAGCGGAGTCGACACCCGCACATTGCTGTTAAACGTCGTAGGATCTGAAAAGTAGTTGGAGAGCCCATAGAAGGCGATCTGCCCCGCTGCCCCTGTCATTGAGTCCGGCTGATCGCGGTAATAGACAGTGCCGCCCGCGCCTGCCCAGTACAACCGGTTCCGAACGGTCAGGGCCGGGCCGTAGCTCGGGGTCCAATTGTGTGGCGGGAACGAGTAATCGGTACTCAGGGAGTACTTCAGAGAACCGTCGACGCCGCTTCTTACATCTACACGGAAACCGTCCGTCGCTCCGGTCTTGACTGGAACGATCACGGAATTCGCGGCTGTAATCAGCGGCGAGCCGTAATGGATAAAAAGGTCGTTACCGGAATACTGCGGGTTGAGATCGACCGCAGTCTGCCACTTGATCCGGGTCAGCGGCTGCGACGACACGGTCGACACTGCCGTGTGCTGCGAATCATGCGCGTAATTCGACCAGGGAAGCGTCAAAGACTGAGCCAAAGCCAGCGCGGGAATCAGGCCCATCAGAAAGATGCAAAAGTTGAAAAGCTTCTTTGCCATCTCTTAGCGATGTTATTACGGTTTTGAAAAAATTCCCCTCCTCAAAGGAGGGGAAAAAGATGAATCGCGGCGAGCTGATCAAGCAACGCCTGGTGTGCTCGGTCGAGATAGGCGGCGTCCTTGGACTCCAGCGTCAGCTTGATGGAATAGATGGGATTATCGAAGTACGGGTACGAACCAAGCATGAGGTCGGGATACTCCGCCAGAAGCTGATGCAGAATCGCTGCAATCTGACCTTCATCGGCGCGCAAGTACACTTCGCGAAGATGAAACGGCGCCTCACGGAACATTTCCTTAATGCGCTCGAACTTGCGCTGAAGGATCTCCGGAACACCCGGAAAGATGAAGACGTTCTCGACTGCGACGACCGGAAACCAGGCCCCATACCCGCCGACCAGGCGGGCGCCTTCAGGAACGTCCGCCATGCGCAAATTCGCCTCAATGACGTCTGCGCTGTAGTAGCGGCGTAGCGTCTGCTCCAGTTCCGGTTGCCGCTTCACCTTCTGATCGAAAGCGGCGGCAATGCCGTCCATGGTCAAATCGTCGTGCGTTGGGCCGACGCCGCCCGTAGTAAAGACATAGTCGTAAGCCCGCGAGAACTCCCGGACCTCATGTGAAATCAACGGCAGTTCATCGGGAATGACCGAAATCTTGCGTACATCCACACCGAGATCTCTTAACTCTCGAACCAGGAATAACGCATTTTCATCGCGAGTCTTCCCCGACAGGATTTCGTTACCGATGACAATGATTCCGGCAGTCTTGGCCATGTGCCGCTCAATATAACATGCGTCGATCCGCAGGTTTTTTGCCAACTTCGGATTTCCGCTGGCCCATCAAGTGGCCATGTGTAAGGATGCTTCGGTAAGATTCTTGAAGTTTGACCGGGCAGAACTTATACTCCCGGATTCCATTTCGAGGAGAGAGGGTCTCTATGCGGGTGCGGTTCTGGGGGGTTCGGGGATCAACTCCGACACCTCAGAAAGAAAACATGGAGTTCGGCGGGAACACGTCCTGTATTGAGGTTCGCACCGACAATAATGAGATCCTGATTTTCGATGGTGGCACGGGTATCCGTCTCCTCGGGAAGGAACTGGAACAGGAGTTCGCCGGCAAACCCATCCGGGCGCACATTTTCTTCAGCCACTTTCACCTCGATCACATTCAAGGCGTGCCATTCTTCCGGCCTCTTTACAACCCGAAGAACCATTTCACCTTCTATTTTGCGGGCCGGCGGGATGCCAACCTGGTGATGGATGCCCTGGCTGGAATGATGGCAAATCCCTACTTCCCGGTCGACATGTCGAAACTGCCCTGTTCGCGCGAGTATATCGACCTTGTCGAAGGAACCTTCGCCGTCGCGGACACCAAGATCCTTGTGCTGCCTTTGAACCACCCTCAGGGCTGCGTCGGATACCGGATCATGCAGAACAACAAAGTCATCGCTTACTGCACAGACGTCGAACAGGGCGCCGATTGGAGCGACAAGAACTTGAAGATCCTGGCCAGGGATGCCGACTTCTTTATCGTCGACTCACAGTACACGCCGGAGGAACTGCCCGACCACGTTGGCTGGGGCCACAGCAGTTGGAAGCAGGCCGTTCAAACTGCGATCGAAGTCGGAGTCAAGCGCGTTGCCCTGTATCACCACGATCCTTATCACGAAGACTCCATGGTGGAAGAGATCCTCGCCAATGCCCAGAAGCTGCATCCCGATGTCATTGCGGCCCGGGAGGGTCTCGAGGTCGACCTCTAGGATTTTCGTGATATCGTCATTGAAGCTATGGCAGTAAAGTTTCAAGACTATTACGAAATTCTCGGCGTCCAACGCAGCGCCACCGATGCAGAGATCAAGAAGGTCTATCGCAAGCTCGCCCGCAAGTACCATCCCGACTTCAACCCCGGCAACAAACAATCCGAAGACAAGTTCAAACAGCTTCAGGAAGCTTACGACGTGCTGAGCGACCCCGAGAAGCGCGCCCGCTATGACGAACTCGGCGCGAACTACAAGAATGGGGCAGAGTTCACGCCTCCGCCGAACTGGCAGGGCGTCGATTTCAATGAGATGTTCAATCGTGGCGGCGGGGCCGGAGGAGCGCGCCACGGTGGCCCGATGGGGGGTGGTGGCGGATTCAGCGACTTCTTTGAGACATTGTTCGGTGGCGGAGGTGGATTTGGCCGCGCGGCGCCCGCAGAGGCAGAGGCGGAACTCGAACTACCTCTCGAGGAAATGCACCGGGGGACAACGCGTCGTCTGAGCGTCCGAATCGGCAACACCCAGAAATCCATTGAAGTGCGTATCCCGCCCGGCGCGCGCGATGAGAGCAAGATACGCGTGCGCGGCGGTGGCCTGAACGGCGGCGACCTTTTCGTCCGGCTGAAACTTGAAAGCAACCCGCTATTCACAGTCAAAGGAGACGACACCGAAACCGAAGTCGCCATCAGCCCCTGGGAAGCAGCGCTTGGCACTTCCGTCGAAGTTCCGACTCTCGACGGCAAAGCCGAAATCAAGATCCCGGCAGGCATCGCGTCCGGCCAGAAACTTCGCCTCAAAGGTCAGGGCCTGAATACGCGGGGCGGCGCGCGCGGCGATCACTTCGTGAAAATGAAAGTGGTTCTGCCGAAGACTCTGACCGCGGAAGAAAAAAAGCTCTTCGAAGAGCTTGCCAAAATCTCCCAGTTTAACCCAAGAAACGGCACATCTTAACTAGAGGACTTAGAGGGTAGAGGGTTAGGGTTAGAGGATTCCCCTCCTTCCGAAGGAGGGGTGTCTGTGAAGGCCGCAGGCCGAACAGACGGGGTGGTTGTTCAAACCACCGATTATTGTTTAGAAAACGGCAGATCGACGATCACTGCTGAAATAGTCTTGGCGCCGTTCGCAACCTCGACTGCCGTTCCCGGGGCATAGGCGGTCCGCGCAACAAATCCGAGGGCGATCGATTTATTCAGTCCCGGTGAAAACAGGCTCGTCGTGACGTAACCGACTTCCTTGTCTGCTTTGCGGATCGCACTTTTCGCTTGAGGCAAATCCTCTCCTTCCATCACGAGTCCGACAAAGCGCCGATTTACGTGACCGATGTATTTCACCTTGGCCACAACTTCCTGCCCGATATAACAACCCTTGTCATAGCTGATGCCGCGGTCGCCCAGCTCAGGCATGGTCGTGGTTTCATCAATATCGACGCCGAACAGCGGCAGCCCCGCCTCGGTTCGCAGCACATCCCACGCACCATGATCGATTGCGGTGGCGCCGCTTTGCGCCAGCGCCCTGAGCGAACGGTCCGTCGATTCCCTTGGCACCCATACATCGAAGCCCAGATCGGTTACGATCACCCGTGCCTCGCCGACAACTCTGTGGGTATACAGACTATCCAAATTCAGGGGCTGACCCAGCCACGCTTCCAGGACGGATTTCGATTGGGGTCCGATCAATCCAAGAATGCTCATCGCATCCGACAACTCGGCAACCTGGACATCTTCCATAATCAGAAGCTTGTCGAACGCGGAAAGTAGGTGAGCGATACTTGCGCGCTCGACCACCAGCCACAAACTGTCGTCGTCCTTAAGGATCTCCATATGGGCGACCATCTTTCCCTGTGGGTTGAGATGACCGGCATAGCAGCCATTTCCGCTCGATAGCTTCTGGACGTCATTGGTCACCATCCCCTGGAGCCAGGAAACGCGTTCAGGTCCCGTTAAGCGGACGATCCCGAACAAATCCTTTTCTACGACCGCAGAAGTCTCGCGCGCTGAAATGTAATATTCGTGCAGCATATTCCCTGGAATTGATGTTAAACCGTAGAGCTGGCGTTCTGTCCAAGTTTGTGAACGCGAATGGAGGCCAACCACATGTTCAGGAAGAGCTTCGTTATTCCACTAATAATCCTCGCCATTGCTGCTCCTTTGACGGCGCAGGGAATCCAGAAAGCGCAGAAACTTCAAAAGCGAAACCTTAAGAAGGAACTGAGCCTGACACCGGACCAGGTCCGCGAACTGAAGACAATCGCTCAATCGAACAAGGCCCAACGGCAGGCGATCGGGCAGGAGAGGCGCCAGAAGGCTCAATCGCTGCGGACGCTGACGGCACAGAGCAACCCGAACCCTACCGATGTTGGAAATGCTGTGTTGGCCTTGAAGCAGGTTCGAAGCGAGGCGCAAACGATGAGGCAGCAAGCTCTGGAGAAATTCAAGAGTGACCTGACACCGGATCAGGTAAAAACACTCGAGCAACTCCAAGCCCGTCGCAAAGGCAATTAGCCAGGAAGAAGATGAGAATTCCCCTCCTTTGAGGAGGGGTGTCTGCGCCGCAGGCGCAGCCGGGGAGGTCTAACAACCTCCCCGGCGCCTACTGTCGGCTGGCTTCGATCTGCTTCAGGGTATCGTCAATCAAACGGGCATTGTCTTCTTTCGACACATGCCGCTCGAGAAGTTTCGAAGCAATCATCACTGAAACGTCTACCGCCTCCTGACGAATCTGCTGCATCGCTTTCTGGGTCTCGAGTTGAATCTGGCGCCCGGCATTCCGGACGATCCCTTCGGCCTCGTCTTTCGCCTTCTGCCTCAACTCCTCGCCCAACCGCTCGGCGTCCACACGCCCCTTGTCGATAACCGCTTCCGCATCCAGACGCGCCTGACGCATGATCTGGGCGGACTGCTGTTGCAGCCGCTCCAACTCCTGCTTGGCAGCCTGAGCGTCGTCCAGGGACTTCCGGATCGTCTCCTGACGTTTCTCCAGAGCCTGCAGCAAAGGCTTCCACGCAAACTTGGCGAGAAGCATCAGCAGCACCAGAAACGTGACAATGGTCCAGATGAACAGCCCTGGATCGGGTTGAATTAACGGGTTATTCATAACGATGGCCTAGGGCATCGAATTCGGCTTCAAGAGCACGATGAGCAGAATAAAGACCTCTGCCAGAATCGCCACGCCTTCAAGCAGGAAGAGTGGCAGGTTGATCGCGCCGGTAATCTTGTCTGCGGCGGCGGGCTGACGAGCAATTCCTTCAGCAGCGGCAGATGCAAACTTCCCAATTCCCAGGGCGGCGCCAATGACGACCATGCCCAGACCGATTGCGGCGCCAAATAAGTGCAGAAAATTCATTTCCTCTAACCCTCCGTTAATGATGAACGTGAATGGCCATGCCTATGAACACGGCCGTCAGAAGCGTAAATACGTAAGCCTGAACAAGAACAACAATGATCTCCAGAGCGGAGATGCCGACAGCGAGCGGAACAGAGACAAACATGCCGACGCCGACGCCAACCGCATGCGAGAACATTTCGGTAAACAAAAATACAAATGAAAGAATCGAAAGAATGGCGATATGGCCGCCTGTCATATTGGCGGCAAGACGCATTGTCAACGCGAACGGCTTCACGAACATGCCGATGATCTCAATCGGAATCAGCAGGATATAAATGAGCGGGTGAAGCCCGTGCGGCACAATGTTTTTCCAGTGCGTGAAGAATCCGTGCGCTTTCGAACCGGCAACGATAATGGCGACGAATGTAATGGTGGCCAGGGCGGCAGTCACATTGAAATTGGCCGTCGCAGTCGTGCCGCCATGAATCAAGCGGGTCAACAGCGATGTTTCCCCGGGATGAAACACAAAGTGATTCAACACGGCCAGGACGTCGAACATGGGGATTAATCCGATTGCGTTCGCGCTGAGAATGAAAAAGAAGAACGTCAGGATCAGGGGCGTCCAGGTCTGGACCCATTTGCTCCCGACGTTTGGTTGCACGATCGAATCCCGGATGAACACGACAACCGCTTCGAGACCGTTCATGAAACCGGTCGGAATGAGCCGTTCCTGTTTCAGGTAACGACGCACACTCCAGGTGACGACAACGAACAGGATCGTCGCGACCAGCCAGAGCATCAATACGTGCTTGGTAACGGAAAAATCGATGCCGAATATCTTCGGCAGGTGGATCAACGGATCATCGAGCTTGCTGTTCGACAGATGCTCCATGATCGTGTCGCCGGCGTTAAAACTTTTGTGAGCTTCAGTCTGCAACAATCGCCTATCGGGATGCAGGCATCCCACCTCGAAACAGGCGCCTGAGGAACAGCGCCTCAATTAAATAAAGTCCGATAAAATAAATGGTAAAGCTCGCGACGAATGGAACCGGGCGCAATGACAGCACGCGGAGCATGACTGCCACGTACGTTCCGAAGAACACCATCTTGGCGACAAATGCCGCCGCCATCAGCGAGGTCAAAGACTCGGGATGTTGACGATAGGTCCGCTCCGCCAGAATCCACGTTGCGCATACCGCCACAAGTGGACCGAACATCCCACAAAGAAACTCCAGGCTCGACCGCCTGTCCACCAACATCGCGGCACAAAGCCATGAGGCAAAGCTCACGGCAACGAGCCACAAGATCGCCTTCATCGGTACCAGACGACCTTCGCCAGCTGGTAAAATCCCACCACCAGACCGAGCAGCAACCCGCCAAGCAGAAACCAGGGCGAAGTTCCCTTCCAGCGGTCCAGCGAGTAACCGATCACCCCGAACAGGATAATTCCTCCGGTTAATGAGTAACTTGCACTGGCTACCGTGGCGGAATTAGTAACGTTTTCCTGTAGAGATTTCGCAGTCCGCTCCAGGATGGGGCTCTCGGGAGGCTTGTCACGATCCCGCTCTTCAGGCACCTACAAACCCCCTCTACTCCGTCGGTCAATATAAACTATCTACCGCAAAAGTTCAAACGCGAGGGGAGTTCCGGAACTCCCCACTCCGTCGTTTTGGCTATTCATGCCAAATTCAATAATATATAATCCGCCCGCCGTAAATGCGGGGTAACGCCGCGTGCGTAGCACTTTTGCGATCACCTATTTGGAGGACTACAAAATGTTTAAGAGGATTATGCTGCTTGCCCTGGCCGGCACCTTGAGCCTGAGCCTGGCGGGTTGCGGTGGCGAACCGGCACAACCGGAAAAGCCGGCGGCTGCGCCCGTTGTGAAGAAGGACGAGCCCGCACTCCCGGTCTATGAACTGACGAAAGATAGCATCACGACTCACGCGGACTGGACGAGCAAGAACGTGTCAATCTTCGGCGCAAAACTTAACGACTTGACCACAAAGGTTGAAAAGGAGTTCGGGAAGCTGGATAACACCCGCACATTGGCCGAAGAATACCTCACCGTCTATCAGGGCAATGGCCTCTTTGTTTACACCCAGAAGACCACCGGTAAAGCCAAGAAGTTCGAGGTCTACGAGAACATGGCCAAGCAGGTGGCGGACGACACATTCAAGAAGCTCCTGAGCACAGGCGACTTGAAGCTGATGCGTGAGAAACTCGGACCGGAAGAAAAGGTCGAGGAAGTTACGGAAGATCAGCCAGCCACCGAATACGCATACGACGCACGCGGATTCCGCTTCGTGCAGTACAAGGTCGCCGGCAAGAAAGTCAGCGCTCTGCGTTTCTTTGAACCGAAAAAAGCCTCCTAGTAAGAAAACATTTCGGGGAATGTTAGACCTCCCCGTCTGCGCCTAAAGGCGCATTCACCCCTCCTCGAAGGAGGGGAATTTTTGCGAATTCCCCTCCTTCGAGGAGGGGTGAATGTGAAGGCCGCAGGCCGAACAGACGGGGAGGTCTAACAATTCACTGTCTCCGATTTGTCTTCCGCCAGTCGTCATACTTCGCGCGCAGCTTAATCACTGGATTTGGGCCAAATTGCGCTTCCGCAACCGAGATCGCCAGCCACGGCGCTTTCTTCGTTCCCTGGTCGGTCACGCCAAAGTCCAGCGCCGCATAGGGTGCGTCACCTCCGCGAGCCACAAGGATAAATGCAGTCGCCGCAGTCTGTTTCACGCGAGCGTTGTTGCAACGGATATCGCCGCCGGCACGAGACCCGGCTTCGAGCGCGCGCATCAGCCGGTCCTGAAGCGTATTACCCCGAACACTGTCATCGGACTTGAAAGCGCGCAACGCATCGGCGACCACCGAGGGACCTGCGAGTATGTTGCCCTGCACCGTGACGGCGCGGGATAAGTCGGATTGCGAACCCGCCCACGTCGACGTGTCCTTTCCCGTGAAGGCAGCCACTTTCACCGTTCCCTTCAGGATCGTTACCACGCCGTACTGTCGATCTTCGACGCCGTCGTCAAAGGCACGATCGGTAACCTGCCGAATAATCCCCTCCGCGGGCTGGCCCAGACGAAGCAGTTCATAGACCTTGTTGCGGTTGACGAGGTCCCAGGTCGCCTGTGCCACCGCGGCTCCTTTACCGGGAACAAGCACGGCGACGGCGTCCGCGGGCGTCGACGGGACGCACGACGCACCGGCAACACCGACAGCCCCGGTTACAGGATCGGCCGCCACGATCGTCCATGTGCTCAGCTTGACCGGCCCTGCCACGATGCTCAGCAAAATCAGACAGCTGACGAAGGATCGAATCATTCCGCCAAAGTCCTTTCGATCCGACGATCAGGAATCAGCCACATCACCGCAACCAGGACATACGCTGCAAAAGCAATCCAGGGCTCATAAAAAGCGAATGGAATCGCCACGGCATAGATCACCACCGATATCTTGCCCTTGAAGTCGGCGCCGACGGCTTTTGCCAGAACAGAGTCCTTGCCGTGATGAGCCAGCAGAGCGCGAACGAGTATGAAGTAGGCGCATCCTGAAAAGAACAGGATGACGCCATACAGGGCCACAGGCACAGCAGCGAAATGATTCTCCCCCACCAAACGGGTAACGAATGGAACGAGCGACAACCAAAACAGCAGGTGAAGATTAGCCCACAGAATTCCGCCATTGACGTGTTGCACCGCATGAAAGAGGTGATGGTGATTATTCCAATAGATACCGACGAAAACAAAACTCAGCAGGTAGCTCAGAAGCGGTGGGACCAGCGGACGCAATGCGGCGAGGTCGGCGCCCGACGGAACTTTGAGTTCAAGCACCATGATGGTGATGATGATGGCAATTACTCCATCGCTGAAGGCTTCAAGCCGGCCTTTCCCCAATCCCACCCCTCTCTTGTTTGCTTGGGCAGATCTTATCAAAACATTCATTGAAACCATCCGGGCCAAAGTGCAGACTCTTTCGTCTATGCAGCCGACGAAGCGACCCAAAGTGAAGGTTTGCTGTATCCAGAACATGGACGAAGCCTGGACCGCCATCCGCTATGGCGCCGCGGCGCTCGGCCTGGTCTCCGAGATGCCGAGCGGTCCAGGTACGATTCCCGATGAACGAATGCGGGAGATTGCCCGAGCGATTCCACCCGGAGTGTCGCGCTTCCTTCTGACCAGTAAGACCGATCCGGCAGCAATCATCGAGCAACAAAAGCGGATCGGCGTGGATACCATTCAGCTGGTCGATCGCGTCACGGAATCCGCTTATGCCATTCTGAGAAGTGCGATGCCTGGCGTTCAAATTGTGCAGGTCATCCATGTCACAGGCGCGGACGCGTTGGATCTGGCACTGGCCGCAGCGCCGCACGTCGATGCCCTGTTGTTGGACTCCGGAAATCCCGGCGCAGCGATCCGCGAACTGGGGGGAACCGGTCGACTGCACGACTGGCTGGCCAGTCGGAAGATTCGTGAAGCCGTGAATGTGCCGGTGTTCCTCGCCGGAGGTTTAAATGCAGCCAATGTCGCGGAAGCGATTCAGAGAGTGAGTCCGTACGGTTTGGACGTGTGCAACGGCCTGCGCGTGGGAAGCCGTCTCGACGAGAGGCAGGTTGCCGCATTCTTCGAAGCGGTATTTTCCCCTCCTTGAAAAGGAGGGGTGGCGCGAAGCGCCGGGGTGGTCAATAACCAGGCGCGTAGTAGCCATCGCGGGCCTGGACGAATAACTCCGGCGCGCCTTTGGGTAAGTGGAGTTTGACCTGAACGCGACGATATTTGCCGTCGTGGGCTGAATTCGTCGAGCGGTAAGCGATATCGTATTCGTTGCGTACCGACACGGCAATTCGGCGGCAGATATTCAGATAGTCCGACCCCGAAGTCGCGACGAAATTGAGGCCTCCTACCGGTTCAATAACGTTGGACGCATCGTCCTTTCCGCTGGCCTCCCCGTGGATATCGATCTCCGTCGGTAGATCCACACCGAACAGTTGCGCATCCAGCTGCCGCGCGAGATTTCGCACCTGGGCAGCGCTGTGCTCGTTCTGGATGTAGCCGCCAGTTGTCAGAACGAGAAGAACTTTTCTGCTTCTGGTTGAGTCTCGAAGCTTGTCCAGACCAAGGTACATGCCGTCGTAGGGCGCCTTGTCGCGGGCTCCTTTGAGAACCGCGACGTGATCCCGCAATTTCGTAAAGTCGCGAGTCAGATCCTGAGTGACCTCGGCCTTGTTGTTGAATTCGACAAGGAAGTACTCATTGTCGAGCCGCCCCACATTCAGGAATGCCATCCCCGCTTCTTTGGCCAAAGGCAGATTGGCTTTCATCGTTCCGCCGACATCGAGAATGATCCCAATGGTCAATGGCGCATCGTCCGACGCGAAAGACTCGACGTGTTGCGGAACACCGTCTTCCAAGACTTCGAAGTAATCGGGTTTCAGGTTCCGGATGAACTGCCCTTCCACGTTGGTCACGGTAGCGTGGACCTGCACCAATTCCACATTGACTTTAAGGACTTGTGCTTCCTGGGCATATGCGCAAACGCCGACCGCAGCTGTACTAAGGATAACGATGAGCCATTTCATTGGTCTTGCCTATGGATGGAGAGCCTTTTGGATCTTCTGTGCCAACGCTTCCACCTTGTCTCGATCAGGAGCACTGGGATGCCGTTTCAAATAGGTCTGCAGTTCGGCGAGCGCCTTGTCATACTCACCACGCTTGAGATAGACCGCATAGAGCTCGCGATTGGCCTGTCCGAGTCCGGGAGCGATGGCGAGCGCTCGCTCCAGGCTCGATTCGGCCAACTCCATCCTGTCCGTTTCATAGTAAGACGAACCCAGCATCAGATAGACGTCGGCAGCCGCACTGCCGAGCACGGCTGCCTCACCCAGTAGAACGGCCGATTCGTCAAACTTGCGGGCGTCGAACGCGCGTTGGCCGAGCGCGACTCGTGCTCTCATCGACGCCGGATTGATCTCGATCGCATGGCTCAACAGTCGCGAGGCATCGTCATAGCGCTTGTTTCTCTGCTCGAGCAATCCCATTTCGAGATTGGCTTCATAGAAATCCGGCGCCGCGGTCAGGGCGGCTTGAAGATCCACGGCCGCTTTTTTCAGGTCACCCTTGCGCTCGTCAGCCATGGCGCGGTCGAAAGCGTCGAATGCGCCCTTTGGAGTTGCCCTCAACACGGCATCGAAACTGGTCACCGTCTCGCGACTCCTCGCTGGCACGCCCGGCGGGTGACGCAACGGAACCGAGACATAGGCGCCGGTAAAGTTATTGGTCGAAAGCGAGAGTTGCTGGCGGACGATATCCAGTCCGTCGGTGTTGACAACGATGTAGTAGTCCACAAAGCTGCCGGTGACAGGGGCGAGAACCTTCACGCCGTCGAAGCGGAATAGATTGCCCGGCCCGGACTTGGTGCTGTCCACGACCAGGCCGCTGTCATCCTCCAGGTCGACATCCACGATGGCAGGCGCCTTGTCGCTGGGCCACACCAGCTTCCCAGTGACCTGCACGCCATCCTTGAAATGGTTGCAAACCTGCGTCGTCAGCGCTCCGCAGTCCGAGGGGTCGACCGACGCGGGGCCCGCACGGACGCCTCTCTGAAGAGCCAGGAGGATTATTAACGCCATGAACATGGATGGCATTGTGACGACCTATGGCCGCGGCTTCAACGAATTTCGAAATCGGTCAACCAGAGCCTGAACTCACTGTCCCCGATATCCATTTCGTCAGTTGTCGGTGGGCTGCTGTTCCATGTGATCGATAACCAGGACGGGCCCCGGGCGTTTTGTCGTTTCGAGCTTTAGTCCAAGTTGCTTCTCGAGAGCTTCGAAAAGTGTGATGACGCCGTTGGGTTCCGCTGCCGCAGCCGCACTTGCTGACCCGGAATCGACTCGCTGTCCTGCACTGCTCGCACCTCCCGGACTGAAATTAATTGTGAAATCCCATGCGCCTTCCAGCCCCGTGGCGTCCAGCACGTCCGCATTTCGAATATAGGTAGGGGCAATCTCTTCCAGGTTTGCGGCAAATTGCACCATGGTCGTATCGAGACATGTAAACAGTCTGGAGTTTGCAGGATTCGTGATTCTGGGGTCCTTGCCATCGGCCAGGGGAACCGTGTGACATGCCGAGCGGTTTGAAGGGTCCGCTCGATGGAGTTTCGGCTATGCGGCAATCAGTGTATAAGCGGTCACAGGCCGGTCTTCATAATGGAAGACCATTTTGAAGCGGCGGATCAGTAAGGACCGGGCCATGAGAAGTATCCCTTGTATCTCGGCTTGCTGGGCATTGGACGCTCTTCGGAACTCCCGAACGGATTACGCGCTGCACCCGGAAATGCCAATTGCCGAGAGGAAATCGCCGTTGCAGCCATTCCCTGGGAAAAAACCTGGTTTCTTAGCTGCAACTCTCACTAGAAGTATGACTTATCACGGATCGTAAGAAGCCCAGGTTGGGCACTTCCCGCAAGCGGATGATTCAACGATCCATACAGTTCAGAACTGCGGCTTCAAGGCCTTTCGAAGTTTGTCGGCGATGGATTGAACGTATTCACGATCCGACGCGGCCGGATATTCTTTCAAATAGGTCTCCGCTTCCTTCAGGGCTTTATCCGGCTGATGACGCTGCATATAGACGTTGTAAAGCTGCATATGAGCCTTTAAAACGGTCGGAGTGAACGCGAGAGCCCGGAGCAGACTCGCCTCCGCCAGGTCCAATTGACCCAACTGAACATACGAAGCTCCAAGCATGTAGTAGACGCCGGACGAATTGCTGCCCAAACGGACCGCTTCGCTGAGCAGTTCTGCGGCTTTTGCGAAATCGCCAGCTTCGTAGCTGTACTGGCCAAGCGCCGATCGCGCCAGCATCGAGCCGGAATTGATTTCCAATGCATGCGTGAGCGTCCGGATTGCATCCTCATTTTGATTGGCTTTCTTATATTCGAGGCCGAGCGCCAGGTTGGCGTCGTAATAATCCGGAACGGTTTTCAGAATCTCCGCGAGAGGTGCGGGCTTCCCGTTGCTCTTCTCGAAGGTCTGAACAGTATTGCCGGGTATTTTCCTGGCCAAGCTTTCAATGGCTACCGTATCTTCCGATCCCTCGGAGGGCTTAACCGCAGGGTGCAGCAGGATGTCGAGGCCGATACCCGGGTCTGGTTTGCACTCCCTAGGCACGAAGAGCTTTTGCCGGAGCGATCCCATTCCTTCGGCGTGAATTTCCACCCAATATTCGACCGCGGGCGAAGACGCCAACGAAACGTGGAATTGGTTCCAGGCATCCGTATATAGGTCGATCGTAGTGGGGGGACTGAGAGGAGGGAAGGCAACGATGCGCACGCTGGTATGAGGGATAGGGGTTGCATACGCCGGATAGAGCAAATGCCCATCGACATTGACGGAGCAGGGCGGCAGTCCGTCGGCTGTCATAGGGATATCGGGAGCGCAGGCCAACCCGGACAGTCCAGCGGGACATGGCGCCGCCGGCGCATTCCTTGGCGGCGCGCTGGCGTCGCCTTGCAACGCGAACAGCAGCAGGAATGTCGGCAACATCAGCGCTGTCCCCCTTCCGTTCCAAACGCATAGTAGCCGTCACGGGTGTGCACCTTCAGGTCGGGAACATCGCGAATGGCAAGTTTCACTTGAAGGCTCCGATACTTGCCGTCGTGGACTGGATTTGTCGATTGGTAGCCGAGAATGTATTGGTTCCTCAGGGCCACGCCGATTCGCCGACTGATCGTCACGAAATCCGGCGCGGAATCTGAAGCGAAGCCTTCTCCGCCGACAGAACTGATGATGTCCAGTCCCGTTTCAAATCCACTCCCAAGAACATGGACGCCGCAAACGCCCGGTGTGACGCCGGCGCATTCCATGGGATCTGCATTTGTGGCACTCATGGCGGGCATCACCAGGGTGACGCCAAATATCTGCACATCCAGTTGCCGAGCGAGGTTCTGCACCTGAGCGGTCCTGTGCTCGTTCCGGCTGTAGCCACCACTGCTGAATAACAGGAGCACTTTCCGTGGGTTGCTGCCGTTACGAAGTTTTTCCAGACCGAGATTAATGGCGTCGATGGCGCTGCTTTCTTTGGTCTTCTGCAGTCTCGGGACATGATTTTCAAGCGTCTCCAGATCACGCGTAAAGTCTGCCGCGATCTGTGGTTGGTTATTGAACTCGATCAGGAAGTATTCGTTATTAAAGTTGCCGGTTTTCAAGAACGTCAGAGCTGCTTGTTTTGCGAGCGCAAAGTTGTCGCCCATCAAGCCGTTGACGTCGAATAGGATACCCACGCTGAGAGGTGAATCGTCGGAAGTGAATGCGTCGACCTTCTGCTCTTTGCCGTCCTCATAAACCTTGAAGTCGCCGGACTTCAGATTCGTCACAAAGCGACCGTTAAAGTCTGTGACCGTGGCGTGAACCTGGACGGTTTCGACAGCAACCTTAATAGTGTCCTGCGCACGCGCCAGCATGCCAGTCGCAGCAACGGCCGCAATCAGGATCAGCCATCTCATACTTTCAGAAGTCTGGGCCATCACGTCCGCGGATGTCCAGAAGCTTCGAGTCTAGTGGACGGCTCCGGTGGCAGCACTGTAAAGCCGGAGGAGTTGGGGCGGCAGACGCTTTTGCGATGTAATGTTCCAGTGGACCGTTGAAGTTTCGATCGAGCCCTTATGGTCACGAACGGTTAACGTCATCGTGTTTTCGAGACAGTCCTGACAAAAATTGTCGGGAACCGGATTGATCCAATAGGGTTGCTTGATCGTTGCAATAATTCGAGAGAGAGCCACAACAGTCTTGCTCGTCAGCTTTTCGGGACACGACATCTCTTTACGGCTGCACCTCAATCTTCCCGTGGAGCTCATAAGGAGGTCGCCGCCCCCACGCCCTTCGAAGCCTCCATGCGTCGTTATCTGGAGCACCCAAGCTCCGGCACCGCCTGGTAAGTCCACCTTGGGCGGATCCGCCTGAGCGCCCGACGCTAGCGAGCACCCAACCAGGATAGTTGCGATCAGAAACACACTTCGCATTCGCTTCCCTCCATAAGGACAACGGTCGTTTGGACGATTCCTTAGTAATAAAGGATGCGACATCAGATGCTCAATCGCTTGCTATGAGCTAAGATCATGATTCTAAATAAACTCTTTGAAGGCTAATAACGCCCAGTTGATTTGCCGTTTGCGGAAACTGGCTGTTTATAAAATGCGGTAGCCGTAAGATTTGTCTTGCTTCCGACGAGGGGTTCGGCGGCGTTTTGCCGCCCGCAGTCCCAAACGGAATGACGACGATCTCGCGTCGTCGGGATTCGTTTTGTTTCGTAATCCGGCATTCAATATATTGCAGGTCCCGCTTACTTCGATCTATCCTCTGCGTTGGGCTTTCGACGGCGATGACAGCGGCCGTACGCACGCCCCGTTCTCCAGGAGCCATTTCATGAACAATTCGAGTTTTCCTCGCTCGTTTCGCGCCCTC
>Ga0207031_10164_pt1 | contig 17771 bp, 16 predicted proteins | sample Alteio_BWMinCont_37_FD_153278 | JGI IMG/M metagenome (GOLD analysis project Ga0207031, IMG submission 153278) | Enriched cells from forest soil in Barre Woods Harvard Forest LTER site, Petersham, Massachusetts, United States -... | ecosystem: Environmental > Terrestrial > Soil > Temperate forest >... | reverse complement strand
GGTACATCTGATCGAAGATCGTCGCCTTTCGCAGAAGGACCTGGAAGAGATCGCCAATATGATTCGAAGAAAGGAGGCCTGAGATGTCCGGCTTGTGGTTTCAGAATCTGGCATTTTATAGTTTGCAGATTGCGGGGGTGGCTGTGGCCGGCGCGCTGCTTCTCCGCCTGCTTCAGATCCGCATTCCAACGATTCGTCTGATGTGCTGGCAGGTTCTCATAGCGGCCTGTCTCATGCTTCCCGTGATTCAGCCGTGGCTCACTGCAAAGACTAATTCAAACATCCGAATATCGATGGGACCGGCTATCGCGGCTGGCACCGGCGAGCGTTCCCGCGGTATGGCTATCCCTGTAATTGGAATCGCTTTTCTTCTGGTAGGTGCGGGCGCTGCAATTCGATTCGGGATTCTTGGGCTAGGGCTCTGGCGGCTCCGGCGATATCGCCGCAATTCCACTTTCGTACCTGGCGCCTTTGACGACCTGCAGCGAAAGCTGGGTGTTTTCGCCGATGTGCAGGTATCGTCGGACGTTTCAGGTCCTGTGACGTTCGGATTTCTGCATCCGGTGATTCTTCTTCCGGAAGCGTGTCTCGACGACGCATCCATTGCCTGTCACGAGCTGGTTCACGTGCGCCGCCACGATTGGCTGTTCACCGTTATCGAAGAATGCATTTTATCGGTGTTCTGGTTCCATCCAGCCATGTGGTGGATGATCGCGGAGATCCAATTGGCGCGCGAGGAAGCGGTGGATCGCGAAGTGGTGGGCATCTTGAATTCGCGGGACCAGTATCTGGAATCACTGCTAGCCTTGGCCGCATCCCGGGCGGGTTTTGATCTTGCGCCGGCGTCGCCATTTTTGCGCAAGCGGCATTTACAAAAACGAGTAGCTTCGTTGCTCAAGGAGGTTTCCATGTCTAAATTTCGATTGACTTCTTCGCTGGCTGCGTTCGTGGCCGTGCTCACGCTGGCCGCATGGTTGGGCGTCCGATCATTCCCCCTGCAGGCCGCACCGCAGGAGGCTGATTGGGCCAATGTCACCGTACATACGGGGTCGTTGCCGATTCTTCATCGCTCGCCAGTGAAGTATCCCAAGGAGGCGCAGGCCAAACGAATCGAGGGGACGGTAGTTATGGAGCTTTCCTTAAGCGAAAGCGGCACCGTTACAGATGCGCGCGTGCTGAGTGGTCCGGACGAGTTGCGCAGGGCGGCGCTTGAATCAGCGCTGGAATGGCATTTTGCGCACGATGCTCAGCTTCCGCCGAAGGCTCAGGTCAGCATAGATTTCCACCTGCCCGAGGGGGAGGCGGTCTCGGGAACTCCGATGGCTCCTCCGGATGAGCTCGCCAGGCTAGACCGTTTGTTCATCCAGGCTCCGGAAGGGATCAAGCAGAAGCTGGAAGGCCGCTTGCCTTTGCGCGTGGGCGATCGGATCACGCAAAGTGTGTTGAACGATCTGTCGGCCGCGCTTAAAGACGTGGACGAGCATTTGCGGATCACGATACATCCAAATGCGGATAAAAGTGGCTCGATGATCTTTATCGCGCTTAGTGACACGGGTCCGGGTGAGTCTCCCAAGAGAATTCGCGTGGGCGGCAACGTGGAGGCGGCCAATCTCGTTCAAAAGGTCACGCCGCTTTATCCGGCTGAGGCCAAGGCGAATCGTATTCAGGGCAGTGTCCGCTTTACCGTGATTATCGGCAAAGACGGCAGGGTGCAAACTGTGACGCTGGTATCCGGAGATCCGGTGCTAGCCCAAGCTGCCAAAGAGGCGGTGCAGCAATGGATCTACAAGCCAACCTTGCTGAATGGCGATCCGGTGGAGGTTGTCACGCAGGTGGACGTGAACTTCACGCTCAGCCAATAGGAGGCTGCTTTGCCAAGACGATTATTGATATTTGCGGGACTTTTTGCGCTCGCGGGATGGGCGCCGGCGCGGGCGCAACAAACGCTGAAGCTGATTCACTCTGTTGCGCCCAAGTATCCACAGGAAGCTAAGGATAAGAAAATCGAAGGCGATGTAGTGCTGCATATCGAAATCAATGAAGAAGGCGCGGTGCATGACCCGTGGGTTATCAGTGGGCCCAAGGAACTACGGGATGCGGCGCTCGAGGCAGTTAAACAGTGGAAGTACTCGAAAGACGGGCCGTTGCCGGCGTCGAGCGATGTGACGCTCGCGTTTCAGCTACCGAAGTGAAGTGGCAATAACCGGTCGCTTACGCTCGGGGCTCGGAAAATATGCCGTGCTACCGAGCCGCGACCGTGACGGAGTCAGTGCCGTCTTTGACGCGTTGTTCTCTATACCGCGGTAGTATTGCGATCGCTAACGCTCCGATCAGTGCCACTGCCAGTACAGTTCCCATCGCGATCGTGTAATTGCCGGCGTGGTCCCGCAGGATGGAAACGAAATACGGAAACCAGGTCTGGCCGATCGTGTTCACCGGCAGAATCACGGCCATCGCGCGAGCCAGCGAGTTCACGCCGAACTGCTCGGCTGCCATGAGCGGGATCAGCATGTAGTCGGCGCCCATTCCGAATCCGAACAGAATCGCGAACACGTACAGAAATGTTTCGTTGGATGGCCGGACCATGAGCAGGATCGGAATGGTCCCCGCCACCAGGAAATAGGTCCCTGTCATGACCCATTTCTTCGAAAAGCGATCCGCCAGACCGCCAATCAGCAAACGCCCGCCAATACTGGACCAAAGCACCAGAACCGATGCGGTGCGCCAGGCTGCATCTACAATGGACCCCTTCTGGAAGCCGGCATCGAGAAAAACAAACTTCATGTGAAAATTGACCGCGCCGATGGACCCGATTGAACAGAAACTGCCAATGAGCAGCAGCCAGAACGGCCAGCTCCCCAGCAGCTGCGCAAACGTGTGCGACTGGATCTTGGTTTCTGCGGGAGGCTCCAATGCGCCGTCGGGATTTTGGCCGATGTCCGAAGGCTTGTCTTTCAAGACGAAGAGGACGATTGGCCAAGCCAACAATATTAAGCCCGCCAGCACCATCAAAGCCGCGTGATAACCGAATCTCTCCGTGAGGGGCTTCACTAGAAACGAACCCAACGATCCCATCAATCCCACGCCGACATAGACGATCCCCATGGCTTTGCCACGATTCAGCCGGAACCAGTGCGAAACGATCAATTGATGCGGGATCGGACCGGAGAGTATGTAGCCAATGGTGTACAGCACCCAGAAGCCGTAATAGACGAAGAGCGCGCCGCCCATATTGGCGAAACCGGTTAAGGCGAGGATGGTGAGCACGGTCCCCACCAGAATCAGTTTGCGCGGGCTGAAACGATGGATGACGATGGGGCCGAACCAGATGGTCAACGCGGCGGCTAGCGGAAAGCCGAGCGTTATGTCGGCGCGCGACCAGTGGAACTCGCGTTGAAAATAATCGTAAAAGAATCCGATATTGTAGTACGGAATTCCGACTGACAGTCCGAATGTTATGAAGGTGGCTGCCAGGACCCACCGGCCGAAGAACTTGCGGGGCATTGGGTACATTGTGGCACGAGCTAAAGGCCTCTTATGTGGAACCCCCCGTCCACATCGATCACCTGGCCCGTGGAATAATCCAGCACTCCGTCCGCGATAGCGCGGATTACTCGCGCCATGTCTTGGGGTTCTCCCATACGGCGCTGGGGTAGCAGACCGGCTGCGATCTTGTCTTCGTAGCTTTTTTCCACCGCGGCGATCATGTCGGTGCGTACGATGCCGGGGCGAATTTCGAAAACCTGGACGTTGTCCGCCGCCAGCCGTAGCGCGAATAATGCGGCGCTCATGCTAAGGCCCGCCTTCGAAATGCAATACTCGGCGCGATTGGTGGACGCGGTGTAACTGGAGATGGAGGTGATGAAGACGACCCGGCCGCGGCGCTGCTCAACCATCCAACGGGCGATCTGCTGGGTTAGGAAATGCGGGCCTTTCAGATTGGTGGAAAGCAGGTCGTCGTAACTCGATTCAGTGGCTTCCAACATATCGCGGCGTTCGCGCGGCGCGACACCTGCATTGTTTACCAGCAGGTCCAAGTGGCCGTAGTTTGCTTTTAACCGAGCCACCAATTTGTCCCGATCCGCTGCGGAACTGATGTCGCTCGGGATAATCTCAGCGCCGGTTTCATTGCGCAGCGATTCGGCTGCTTTCTGATTCGCGCGGTAGGTGGCCACCACCGCATGCGACTTCGAAAGTTCGACGGCGATGGCGCGGCCAATTCCGCGGCTCGCGCCGGTTACCAGAGCGACGGGTTTATTTGGCTGCGGCAAGTTCGGTGTCGATGGCTTTGGCAACGTCTTCCACGGGAAACGTCTCAACGAACGGCCGCCCATTCACCAGAACAGTGGGAGTGTGGGCAATGCCGCGCGCCACGCCGTCCTGGTAATCCTCCTCCACCAATGCAGCCAGGCGCGTGTCGTCGAGAGAGGCCAGGGCCTTCGAGGGATCCACTCCATGGTCCTTGGCGAATAGAGAGAGACGATCGTTGAAGTTGTCGGCCGTGATCTCGCGCAGGTTCGCCAGCGAATATTTGCGGTACGCGAGGCCGAGGCCCGGTTTATTCTCTTCAAAGAAATGCGCCGCAATGGCGGCTTTCCGCGCCCAGGCGTGCTTAGCAAGTGGAAAATCGCGATGCTCGAACCGGACCGTGGAAGCGTAGCGCGGAAGCAGTTTCTTGTCGAGCATCACACGGAAATCTGCGCAATCGGGGCACTGGAGATCCTCATAGATCACCACTCGCACCGGACTTTGCGCCGCGCCTTCGATCAAATGTTGAGCCGCAGGGTATGCAGACATTGCAGTCAGAATAGCCGCTCCGAGCAGCCGCATCATAGCTGGGCCGGCTGTTGCAAGGTAAAGGTCAAACGCGTTTCAGAGGGGATCTTGACAGTCTGGCCTTTGGTCAGCACTTCAGCACCCGTGCCGACAGCAGCGCCTGAACCGGCTCCAATCGCCGCGCCCTTTCCGCCGCCCGCGAGTGCGCCGATAATAGCTCCCAGCGCCGCGGTGCCACCAATTACTTTCGCCGACCGGGCGCCTCGCGAGCTGCTGGATTGCGAAACATCGCCTGAAGTGACGTCTACTATGCGTCCGTTTACCAGCACTTGCTGAAGGACCAACGTGAGCACCGTTTTGCCTTCTATTTTGCCGGACTGCTGATCCTCCACCAGCTTGATTACGGCATCGGCTCCGCGAGGAATCGCCACCTGGCCATCCACCATCACGGGCTCATCCACGCTGGCGCGGAAAGTTTCGCCCAATCGGGTTTGCTGCGAGTTCACGGCGTCGATCATGCGGACGGTAATGCTGGTACCAACCGGAATTACCATTCCTGTGGCTGCCGGCGCAGGCGTCCCTGGCTGGGCCGCCGGAGCAGGAGCATCGCGTAGTGCGTTGTCACGGCGATCGTTATCATTCCCCCGGTCATTGTCGGAAGACATGCGCTGGCCACTTCCGAACGTGAGGCCGGCAACATCTTCCACCGAGTACGTTTCCACACGATCATCCACCGCCATTTTGACGTGCCGGGCGTCGCCCCCCAGATATTCGCCGCGAACAACCTGGCCGCTGCGAAGCGTGAGCGTGTCGGCTACACCAAGGGCTGCGATTGCGAGAATAACGAATGAAAGGCGAGAGAACATTGGACCTCCTTTGAACAGTTTACAAGAGTTTCGCAATATTAGACGCGCGGGGAAGCTCTCCGGCTACGCGATTCTGTGAGGCCAGATGCCGTCCTGCGCACCGATTGGTGGCGGATGCAAGGCCGCCGCTAACCAGCGCTCGCCGAGTACAATCAGAACATGTCAGTTGTCGTAGTTGGTTCCGTCGCATACGACGGTATTGAGACGCCGCACGGGCGAGTAGATCGCATCCTGGGTGGAGCATGCACTTATATAGCACTAGCCTCCAGTTACTTTGCCAAGACGAGTATTGTCGCCGTTGTAGGGGATGACTTCGCAAAGGAAGACGAGGAGTTTCTGGCAAGCCGCGGCATCGGTCTGGAAGGACTGGAGCGCGTACCAGGCAAGACGTTCTTCTGGTCGGGCGTGTATTCCGCCGACATGAACGATCGGACCACGTTACGAACCGATCTCAACGTGTTTGCCGGTTTCGATCCCAAACTGCCGCCCAGCTACCGGGCGGCGCCATATTTGATTCTGGGAAACATTCAGCCTGCCTTGCAGCGCAGCGTACGAGAGCAGATGAACGGCTTGCGCCTGGCCGGCGGCGATACGATGAACTACTGGATCAAGGATTATCGCGATGAGCTGCTGAGCGCCATCCAGAGCTGGGATTTTCTGCTGATCAATGATTCCGAGGCTCGCATGCTTTCGGGCGAAAACAACCTAAAGCGCGCCGCGGACAAGATCCACGCGATGGGCCCGCGTACGCTGGTGATCAAGCGCGGCGAATATGGGGCCATCCTGTTCCATGGTGACTTTCATTTCATGGTTCCCGGTTATTTGCTGGAGCAGGTTTTCGATCCAACCGGCGCGGGCGACTGTTTTGCTGGTGGTTTTATCGGATATCTCGCTGAAAAGGGTTACGACCTGAAACAAGGACACGTGGGCAGAAAAGAACTCAGCCGCGCCGTGATCTATGGCTCGGTGATGGGCAGCTTCTGCTGCGAGAACTTCGGCGTGGATCGATTCCGGACGCTAACCCGCGCTGAAATTGACGCCCGGTTCCAAGAGTTCAAGGCCTGCACTGAATTTTGAAACGCGCGCGCATTGAGCTGGTTTTGGTGTTGGTGGCGCTGATTGTCCTGGGCGGGTTTGCAACTCGATTCGTAAATCAATCCGGCTGGACTCTATATTACGGTGACGCCGAAGCGCATCTCAACATTGCGCGACGCATTGTAGACTCGCGCACCCCGGGCTATGAGCAGCTTGGGTATCCTTGGCTGCCGCTTCCAACCGTACTGATTTTGCCGCTGGTGCGATACGATCCGTGGTGGCGCAACGGGTTGGCAGGCGCCATTCCATCTTCGGCGTGCTGGGTGCTGGCGGGCGTGTTTCTATTTGCCGCGGTCCGGCGCGTGATGCGATCGTCCGCGGCGGCGTTCGTCGCTCTGGGGATATTCGCTCTCAACCCGAATCTCTTGTATTTACAGGCGACGCCCATGCTCGAGCCGGTGTTTCTGGCCGGATTCATGGCAATTCTTTATTGCACGGTTCTGTTTCGCGAGACGCAGTCCTTATGGGCGGTGACGGGCGCGGCGTTTGCGAGTTTGGCCGCATCGCTTTCGCGCTATGACGGCTGGTTTCTGATTCCGTTTGTCACGCTCTATTTCTTGTTAGCGGCGCGCCGGCGGCGACTGGTGGTGGCGTTGATCTTTGGTGCAATTGCATCGCTTGCTCCAATTTACTGGTTGGCCCATAACTGGTGGCTCTATGCCAACCCGCTTGAGTTTTACAATGGCCCTTATTCGGCGAAAGGCATCTACCAGCGCGCGCTTGATCAGCACATGCCGCCGAGCCCGGGCGATCACGATTGGAAAAAAGCTTGGCTGTTCTTTCGCATCACGGCGCGCGTGTGCGCCGGCTGGGGGGCAGTGGCGGTGGCGGCGATGGGACTGGCTGGCGTGATTTGGAAACGTACATTCTGGCCGGTGGCGCTGGTTGCAATCCCACCGGCGTTCTATCTCTGGCGCATGTACGCCGGTGAGTCACCCATTTATATCCCGGAGCTCTGGTTCAATAGTTACTACAACACGCGTTACGGCCTGTCTGCTTTGCCTCTGCTGGCTATGGTGGGCGCAGGCGTGGTGCTGCTGGGTCCGGCTCGCTTGCGGCCTTTTTTAGCGATCGCAGCCATTGCGGTCGCCGTAGCGCCATGGCTGATCCATCCAAAACCGGACGACTGGATCTGCTGGAAGGAATCTGAAGTAAATTCCGAAGGCCGGCGCGCCTGGACTCGCCAAGCCGCTCAGTTGCTGGCGGCCGAATACCGTCCGGGGACCGGGATCTACACCAGCTTCGGGGATGACAAATTGGCCGTTCTTCGTGAGGCGGGAATTCCGCTGCGCGAGGCGCTGCGCGATGCGAATGAACCAGCCTGGATGGCTGCCACCACGCGACCTGATTTATTCCTGCATGAAGAATGGGTGCTGGCCACTTCCGGCGATCCGGTTGCGACGGCCGTGCAAAGGGCCACTTTTAAAGCGGGGCCCCGCTATTATCGAATTCAAACCATCATGGTACACAGCGAGCCGGTAATCGAAATCTACAAACGAGACTGATGCATGACCATCCCGTTCATCAAAGCGCACGGCGCGGGAAACGACTTTTTGCTGACCTGGGCCGACCGCGTACCGGCTGGCGACTTACCAGCATTGGCTCGGGCGATTTGTAATCGACATACCGGTATCGGAGCGGATGGCTGGATTCTAATTCGTGACACGACTATTCGTCTGTTCAATGCAGATGGAAGTGAGGCCGAGATCTCAGGCAATGGCACACGCTGCGCCGCTGCGCTGCTCATTGATTCAGGCCGCGCGACGAACGACGTTACCATCTCCACCGGCGCGGGCCCGAAGTACTTGCGTTTGATTGAACGTGCCGGCCGTCGTTTTCTATTCGAGATGGACATGGGTCGTCCGGTCTTTCACGAGCATCAGGTTCATTTCCTGCTGCCGCTTCGAAACGGCGCGCGGGACGTGACGATTCTCGACGTGGGCAATCCACAGTGCGTGGTGTTCGTGGATCAATTCCCGCCGGACTGGGAGGCGATTGGCGCCGAGATCGAAGCGCACGCGCATTTTCCAAAACGAACCAACGTGTCCTTCGTGCGACCGGTGGATGAGCACAGCGTCGAAGTGCGTTTCTATGAGCGTGGCGTGGGGGTGACTTTGAGCTCAGGCACTGGTTCGACGGGCGCGGCTGTCGCCGCCATTTTGCGTAAGGTCGCGGCCAGTCCAGTGCGTGTCTTGACGCCGGCAGGGGAGTCGTTGAGGGTCCGCTGGGACGACTCCGTGTATTTGACGGGCCCGGCCGAGATCTTAGGTTCAGGTGAGTTCTACGTCATGGGATGAGGGTCTTGTATTTCGCCTTTTGTTCGCTTATACTGAAGGCGAATACAAGGAGAAAATATGTCCCTCCCCCCTACGCTCTTTTGTGGTCCTTCCGGCTGGTCTTACCCGCACTGGAACGGCGTCGTTTACCCGCGGCAGAAACCGCGAGGTTTTCATGCGCTCGAGGATCTATCCCGATACTTCGATGCGATTGAGATCAACACCACCTTCTATCAGCCGCTTCGTCCGGAGATCTCGCGGGTGTGGCTGCGGAAGGTGTCTCATAACCCAAAGTTTCTATTTACGGCGAAACTTGGACGGCGTTTCACGCACGAACGTCTGCTCGGCGCAGGCGACGTCGCTCTGTTCAAAGAGGGCTTATGGCCGTTCTTGCGGGCGCGGAAACTGGGCTGCGTATTGATGCAGTTCCCCTGGACCTTTCGCTACACGGTTGAGAATCGCGAGTACCTGATCGCGCTGCGCCGGGCCTTTCATGAGTTTCCGCTCGTCGCCGAGATGCGGCACGGAAGCTGGATGCACGAAGAGGCGCTGGGCACTCTCATCGATTATCATGTCGGTTTTGCGAACATCGATCAGGCCTCCTACACCAAGGCGATGCCACCTGCATCGTTTGTCACGTCACCCATTGGATACGTGCGCTTGCACGGGCGCAATCCCGCGGACTGGCAGCGCGAGTTCGGGCGCGCCACGCGGCCCATCGCCGCGCATGACTATTTGTACTCCGAGAAGGAGCTGCGGGAGTGGAAGCCGCGGATCGAACATGTCCAAAAGCACTCCGCGCTGACTTTCGTATTCGCCAACAACGATGTCGGCGGCAAGTCCGTGGCGAATGCGCTCCAGTTGGCACAGATGCTGGGCGATGAACGCCGGATGGCCCCGCCCGATTTGATCGCGCAGTTTCCGCACGAGCTGGCCGCTTTTCATTCCGACCGCCCGATGCAGAACGCATTGTTCACGAGTTACGAACCAGATCGCCGCGCGGTGGCATGAGCGGGAAGCGATTCACGTCGCGCAGAAGGGATCGAACACAGGAACATGGATGGATTTGAAATCCCGCGTGTTTCTAGTTACAACCGTCAAACGATGGATGCGGGCGGTAGCAGCCAGCATCGCGTCTACGAAAAGTTGGTCCGGCCGGCCGGCCGTCAGGCGCGCGCATTCGCGGAATACCCGGCCGTCCATCGGCAATATCTGGTAGGAATCCGCGACTTGGTCTAGCCAAGCTTCGATTTGCCCGGCTTTGGTAGGATACTGGCGTCGAGTTAGCTCGACTCCGGCCTGGAGTTCCCCAAGCGTTACGGCGGATAGGAAGATCTCTTCTTCGGCAACGCCGTTGATCCATGCAATGACCCCGCCGTGACGTTTGTGTTTCCGGAGCTCCGATATTACGTTGGTGTCCAGCAGATACATATACTACTCAAACCTGATGGGTGGACGGCGCTGCGATCGGCGGCGCGGCGACGGTAGATGTTCAAATCGAGGTTCGGGTGCGAGTAACAACTGCTTGAGGCCGGGGCGGGACGCCTGCTGGAGCCTGCGCCACTGCTCGATGGGAACCAGAACAGCAGCGTCTACTCCGCGGCGGGTCACGATTTGCGGGCCCTGCTTTAGGCTCGCTTCTAGAAATTCGCTGAAGCGGGCTTTTGCGTCTTATGCCTACCAGGAACTCATATGGCTAGTTTTAACACTAGTCATATAGCGCTAGGGCAAGGCAGGCTGGGCCATCAATGATGGGCCGCAAAATATGGGCAACAAATTACTTGACTCACCCAGAGAACGGGGTGTATAGTTGAATCATGGAAACGGTTAACTCCAATTCTCCCAGCGGTTTGATGACTGCCATAAGGTACTATAGTGACCCACTGGTGTGCGTTAAGGAAGTGGCTAGCGTTAAGTGGCCCAAAGGCGAGCCTGTGTGTCCGCGCTGCGGCGGGAAGCGGCATTCGTTTCTCAAGACACGCCTGATGTGGAAGTGCCTCGAATGCCGGAAACAATACTCCGTTAAGGTCGGGACAATCTTTGAGGATTCGCCCATCGGTCTGGATAAGTGGCTTTGCGCGATGTGGATGCTGGCCAACTGCAAGAACGGTGTAAGCTCCTACGAACTCGGCAGGGCACTGGAAGTCACTCAGAAAACCGCGTGGTTTATGCTGCATCGAATTCGATACGCCGTCCATCACGGAACGATCAACAAAATGAGTGGCGCTGTCGAAGCGGATGAAACCTTTATCGGTGGCGCGGCTCGCTTCATGCACGCCAATAAGAGAGCGGAGAAAATCCATGGTCGTGGACTAGAAGGAAAAGCGATTGTGTTCGGACTGCTTGACCGCGAGACTGGCAAGGTTCGCACGACGGTCGTAAGTTCGCGCAAGAAGAAAAATCTTCAGGCGGAAATTCGCAGTATGGTTACGGCTGGTGCGGCTCTCTATACCGACGCGCTGAAGTCGTACGAGGGGTTGGATTCCGAATACGCTCACAAAGTCATCGACCACGCTGAAGCGTACGTTGACGGAGCGGTCCACACAAATCCTCTGGAGAATTTCTGGAGCCTCCTGAAGAGAGCCATCAAGGGCACGTATGTGAGTGTTGAGCCGTTCCATTTATTCCGTTATCTGGATGAGCAGTCATTTCGTTTCAATGAGCGCAATGAGACGGACTCGGAGCGCTTCCACAAAGTTCTCGGATCGGTCGCCGGGAAGCGCCTGACATGGGATAACCTGACCAGTCAGGAGGCGGGGTGATGGCAGAACCAAACAACAGCGACAAGGCAGAGGAAGAAAAAAAGACGGAGTTCAAAAAGTCGCCTGAGTATCGACGATTCAAAAAGTTGCTAAAGCAGGTTATCAAAGCGCCTCCAATGCCTAAGACAAGATCGAAAGTCATTTAGATACCTCTTCCAAAAAGGTTCTATTGCGCCCACAGATATGCATCGGTGCGATATCGTTTCCCAAAAAGTATACACATGATTCAGTCACGATTCTCACGCGCGAGGTTAGGGATTGATCTTTGTATTTAAGCGTCGCGATCACATAAATTCGTTTCGAGGGGTCATCAGATTTAAAGTACGATTCTGCTGTCTGGAACAGTGGGTCGTTATTAGAATTAGGAATTGTGAAAAAGCCAGTCTTAGTGTCACTCGCATCGTATTCTACACCTCGCGCAGCCTCCAGCAGGCTAGGCCATTTTGGGTCATTTAGAATAGTGTCTTGAGTTATAACAACCAAACGCTTTTCCTTGTCCTCTGAAAACTCTCCTTTGACCGGTATTATGCTATACAGATTTGCCAGCCCATCCGCTGCAAGGACGCCTCGGTTGTGGTACTCAACATTGATTCCGTAAAAAGGACTAGGCATACCGATAGAATGTCCGTCTTGAATTATCTTGGGTTCTATCCTAACTTCCATTCTTGCCTCTTGCGCTGAAGGCGCGGGGTTAAATCTGTGTGGAGGCGGTCTTCTTGGTTGCGGCGGAGTTGATGCGGGTGTTTCCTTCGGTAGTTTCTTCGAATCTGTCGATTTTTTCGATGGTTCCATCGACCAGAATGCGGTTGCAAGTTCCCGTTTGTATCTGTGAGCGCCGACGCTGAGCAATCGCGTGATATAAAACATTCCGACAGTAGCCACAACGAACAGCGCTAAATACGAGCAAAATTGAATCTTCCAGTTCAGATCGGAAACGGCCTTTGATCGATGTAACGCGAGCAGCAAACACCCCACCGAAACGAATAGCACTGGGGGATACATAGAGGCCACTAATGCCCCGATCATCCCGACAACCGATAGAGACAAGGGACTTTCGATAAAGTCCAAAAACCTATGCCAGCCGCTTTTTCCCGTGATTGGTTTCCTGCCCATGCCCAAACCCGAATTGAACGCCTGATGCGAATAGACTGCAAGCAGTACCAAGACAGCGCTCCCGACGATTGCGGCCCAGCGATATTGGTCCCTGGTTTGCAAAAATTGGCATCCTCCTCACCGTTAGGCTTTAGGATACCACTTCGGGTGAGCCAAGTAAGTTGTTGCCAAAATATGCCTCACCCGGGGCTATTCCGTTTTCGCCTACCGGCACTCTGCCGGTAAAGTGAGCGACTGAGTTATTCGCCGCAGATGAACGCAGATGGAACAATTGCCGCGTTCATCTCCGAGCGTGCGCACAGGCCGCGGTTTGGATAGACTGGAAAAACTCTATGGACCAATCCAAACTGCGGGCGTGGTGGGCGCATCGGCAAGGACTGGACGGAACGCTTGCCGGAAAATCAGCGGCGGAGGTCTTGGAACGGGTCGGCTGGGCCCGGTCCGTGGGCGGAGTGGGGCCGTACCTCACGCTTTTCTCGCGCGCCGGCCTGAGCCGCGAAAAGGTGGACGCCGGCGTCGCAAACACCGAAATTCACGAGTTGCCCAGTGCGCGCAGTTGCACCTACGTGCTGCCTGCCTCGGACTTCGCATTGGGGCTGAAGCTTGCGCAAAGTTTTCCCGGAGAAATGAAGACCGCCGAAAAGCTGGGCGTCACGCCGAAGGAGATCGAGAAACTGTGCGATGCGGTGATTCATGCGCTCGAAAAGGATCCGCTCGATCCGGACGGGTTGCGCGAGGCTACTGGAAAAGCCGTCCGCAATCTCGGCGCGGAAGGCCAGAAGAAAGGGCTTACTACCACGCTGCCCGTTGCGCTCGGAAAGCTGCAGACCGCGGGAGCTATCCGCCGCATCCCCGTGAATGGCCGTCTGGATCAGCAACGCTATAAATATACGCTGTGGCGGCCTAATCCAGTGCGCAACTTCAAACTGTCAACCGAACAAGCTTACACGGAGCTGGCCCGCCGCTACTTTGCGTGGATCGGTCCGGCCAGCATCGCGGAGTTTCAATGGTTCTCCGCGCTCGGCGTGAAAGCGGCGAAAGCTGCCGTGGAACCATTGAAGCTGGAACCGCTCGCCGCGGGCGACGATCGATTCATGCTGCCCGGTGATCGCGCGAAACTGGAAGCGTTCAAACCGCCCAAGGATCCGCACTATACGCTGACAAGCGGAATCGACTCCATGGTTCTTCTGCGCCGGGATCTGAAGGGATTGTTGGATGCCAAGGACATCGACCGGCAGGTCTTTGCGGAGAAGGACGTCAAGCCGCTGGGCTCACTCCCCGACTTGCCTAGCCATGCAATTCTCGATCGCGGACGCATCGTCGGGCTTTGGGAATATGACCCTGCGGCTGATTCGATAGCGTGGCTCGCCTTTATCAAAAAGGATAAGGCGATCGAGGCCGCGGTGGCGCGCACCGAACATTACGTTCGGGAGCAACTTGGCGACGCGCGCTCCTTCAGCCTGGACAGCCCGAAGAGCCGTGCGCCCAGGGTGGCAGCGCTTCGCAAGGCGTCCGGGAAATAGATGTGGAACATGGATTTCGCGAAATAATAACATCTATAGTCTTCCAGTAACCTTTCTTTTTTTAAATAAGAACTGCGAATTGTTTAGTCTGAACATTTCCAGATGTATAACACGCGCATTTTCTGTATCTTAAGTATTGCTTCTTGCGATGACCCAAGGTATTCTGTGGCTAAGTTGTTTTCAGGTTTTTAGTCTCCGACTAAGAAAAACAAGGTGAATAGAAATGAAAAACATAGCCAGGGATATTTCTTTGCTGTTGGTGGCATTGGTGGCGCTTGCAACAACAGTAACCGCCGATGAGGTCTACGCCAGGATTCGCGGAACGGTAACAGATGCTTCCGGCGCCGTTGTTCAGGGAGCGGAGGTGACAGTGGATAACACCGAGACCGGTTTCTCGAAAAAGGTGACAAGCGACGCGGATGGAAATTTCCAGTTCCTTCAACTGCCAGTGGGAACATACGATGTTTCCGTTACCGCATCCGGATTTCGGAAGTTCATGACGCGACACATCGTGCTGGCGTTGAATCAGGTTTATAACTTGCAGGCATCCCTGGAGGTTGGGCAAGTGGCCGAGACAGTGACGGTGGAAGGGAACCCGGCGCAGGTGGAGAGTTCAGTCACCCAGCTACAAACCGTAATAGATTCGCGAAAGATCGTGGATCTGCCGCTAATCAGCCGCGACTGGACTCAGTTGCAGCAATTGGTGCCGGGGGTGGTGGCCGGTGACGATCGCTTCGGGACCGTTAGCAGAGGCAATGCTTATGCGAGCAACGGTAGCCAATCGCAACAGAATTCCTTCCTGATTGACGGCGCGGACTCGAATGACATTGCGATCAATACGCCCATCATCATCCCCAGCCCGGACGCCATCCAGGAATTCAACTTCGTCACCAATACCATCAATCCGGAGTATGGGCGCAATTCCGGAGGTGTCCTGAATGCGGTGATCAAATCCGGAACGAACCAGTTCCATGGCGGCGCATTTGAGTTTTTCCGGGATACGTCTTTGAACGATCCGAACTTCTTCCGGCAACCAAACGTGTTTCATCAAAACCAGTACGGCGGAACGTTGGGGGGACCGGTGGTGAAGGACCGCACGTTCTTCTTCATTTCCTATCAAGGAACTCGTGCGCGCCAGGCGCAAGGACTGCCCGGCAATACTTTGCCGACGGTATTCTCGCAAGCCGAACGAAATGGATACTTCCCCGACATTGCAACATCCACTGCCGCTTCGCCCGTACCGCTAGTGGGAGAGAACGGCGTAACTTTTCCGGCTGGCACGCCATACAACATGATTTTCCCCACCGGCCACATACCCGGACAGGATCTGAATCCGGTCTCTCAGAAGCTGCTCGCATATGTGCCGCTACCGAATTCTCCCGGCAACTTATATTCGTATAGTCCGGTGACAACGCAAACCATCGAACAAGGAATCGCGAAGATCGACCATCATTTCGGGCAGAACGATGCAGTCTGGGTGTCCACCTTCATTGAAGACAATCCCCAACTCCGCGCCCTCTCTTTTGGCGGAGCCAACCTACCGGGCTTCGCCGAAAACGACACAGTCACGTCCAAGTCGCTCACGGCCGCGTGGTCCCACACGTTCTCGCCGAGCATGCTGAACGAACTGCGCGCGTCCTATGTAAGGATCAATTTCGATTCGGGAGAACCGGCCCAACACGTCTCGCCGTCGTCCTTAGGATTCACCGGCATCAATCCGCAGAACACCGCGGGTGAGGGCGTTCCCTTCATCGGCGTCACCGGATATTTCAACTTGGGCTTCGGCATCCAAGGTCCGGCGCCCAGAATCGATGAGGTGTATCAGTTGACGGATAACCTCTCGAAAGTGGTCGGCACTCACACCTTCAAGTTCGGCTTCACGGGAGAACGCTTTGCGGTGTCCAACCCGTTTGCATTTGAAAATAACGGCGCCTTTAGTTTCTCGGGCAGCGGGCTCTACAGCACGGGCGATCCCGGCGCGGATTTCCTGTTGGGGATTCCCGATTCCTATATTCAATCCAGCGGCGCTCACCAGGTGGAGCGGACCTACGAATATTACTTTTACGCCCAGGACAGTTGGAAGGTCCGGAAGGATCTGACTCTCAACTACGGCCTCGGATATCAGATTGACACTCCAATGCAGAATAAGTGGTACGGCGGCGAAGCGTTCAATTGTTTCCGCCCCGGCCAGCAGTCCACAGTTTTTCCCACGGCGCCATTGGGATTGAACTTCCCGGGCGATAAAGGATGCACAGCATCCGGCTATAGCGCGCACTATGACAACTTTGGCCCACGTTTCGGGTTCGCCTACAGCCCGGAAGCAGGTTGGCTGAGCGGCGGTGCGAGCCACAAGTTCGTACTCCGTGGAGGATTCGGCGTCTACTTCAACCGCACGGAAGAAGAACTTGCTTTGCAGAATCTTCTTGCCCCACCGTTTGCATTGTCCTCAACCGGCATCGGCGATGTGGGCGGCAACCCGGCGTTTGCCAATCCGTTCAGCGATATCGCCACCGGGCAATCCATTGCCAACAAATTCCCCTTCTCGCCGCCCAAGCCCGGCGATAAAACCGTGAACTTCGGATTCTTCGAACCCATGTCGATCAACACCACCAGCCCGGACTTTGCGACGCCTTACGCGATGAACTACAACCTCAACATCCAGCGGGAGCTGCCCGGCGCCATGGTGATGCAGATCGGTTACGTCGGCGCGCAAGGCCGACACCTGGAAGTTGCTTATGAAGGAAACCCCATCACTTTAGCGGGCGCGGCTGCATGTGCCGCCGATGCCGCCTGCGTCGCCAACCGCACCATCCAGCAGTTCTTGTATCCTAACCACACGCTGTACGCGCCCGGCAACATTCTAGCGTCGGTTGGAACCCAGGGCACCATCGGAGTGTCCAGCTACAATTCACTGCAGACCTCACTGAGAAAGAATTTCAGCCATGGTCTTACCTTCACAGCCGGCTACACCTGGAGCCACTCCATCGACGATGGTTCCGGCTACGAAGAAAGCTCCACGCAATCCAGTTCGAATGGACGCGATTTCAACATCTACAACGCCCGGTTGAGCCGCGGCGATTCGGCTTTTGATGCGCGCCATCGTTTCGTCGCCAGTTACGATTATGAGGTGCCGCATATTCGCGGGTGGAACAACGCTTTCGTGAAGTACGGGCTCAACGGGTGGAGGATTTCCGGGATCACTACTCTTCAAACCGGCTTCCCCTTCACTCCCTTCGATTCGGGACTGCGATCGCTCACGTGCTCCGCGCTGAGTTATTACGGCTGCTCCGATGGGCCGAACGGGGTTGGCGCTATTACCACGTTCGACCCACGGAATTCGAACCTGGTGAATACGGTCGT
>Ga0207031_10178_pt1 | contig 17789 bp, 18 predicted proteins | sample Alteio_BWMinCont_37_FD_153278 | JGI IMG/M metagenome (GOLD analysis project Ga0207031, IMG submission 153278) | Enriched cells from forest soil in Barre Woods Harvard Forest LTER site, Petersham, Massachusetts, United States -... | ecosystem: Environmental > Terrestrial > Soil > Temperate forest >... | reverse complement strand
CCCCGGCTGAGGCCGAACCGCCGGAGAGCTTCGAGGTTGAACAGGCGCAGACCCGCGACAGAGCGGTCAAGGCTGCGCACCAGCCGACAGAGCGCGAGAAAATGGGAGCCGATGCCTTGGCGCGAATAGAGCAGCGGGTGCGCGCGGGCGGTCCGCCAGCGAGTCAGATCGAACTGGACCTGATCGAGAAGCTTCAACGGCCGCCCGAACTGCCGCCGCGCGGCATGCGTTCCACGGGGCCGCTGCCGCCAAACGTGGCGAGCCGGTCGAGTGCGGGCGATCCGCCAGAAATGACCGGGGCCGGGCGACCGGCAGAAGGTGGAATGAAGGTTGCGTGAACGTAGGAGTGAATTGACCCGACTGTAGCTTTCTGGCAAAGGTTCCGCACGATCTACTGGGCTATGCGTCCTGCCTCATCGGACGCCCGTCGCCTTGCTCGAAGGCGGTCAAACGGATCAGAGCTTCAAACAAAAACGAAAACCGGCCCCACGCGATCAATCGTGAGGCCGGTCTATTTGAGGGCGTTGGAAGCGCCCGTCTCGCCGTGAGGCGTGACACTGAATGAGGCAGTGCCGTGGGTTGTTTACGTAAGACATCGGAATCGGTCAAGCGGGCGCTCGAAGTCGAGTACGTCCGTCTTTGCACGCTCGAAGATGCCGCCGCCGACGCGGTGTTTTGCGCGCTGCCGTCCGAAGTCGCTGCCGCGAAAGCTGCCGCCGACGAAGCCTACATCGCCAGAAAAAATCACAAGGTAAAAGTGATGCGCGTGGGCGCGCGCTTTTGCCGCTGGCTATTGCCGCCCGAAAATTCGGTTCAACAACAATTCGATCTTGAACAGTCCGCGCTCGCCGTCATCGCTGCGCAGGACAAGCGCGACCGCGTGCGCCAACCACTGCTGAAAAGGAAGCCCGGCCATGACCAATCAAAATGATATCGGCGAATTCGCCGACTACTACAGCTATCTCGGCACGGAAAAATATCTGTACTTGCCGACCCGAACGGCTTTTCCAGCGAGCAAAGTCAACAACCGGACGCGCAAGGGCTTCACAAAGTGGCTCGATAAAAACCGCGCCATTCATTCCGTCACGTGGGCACCTGGCCTGCCGACCATCATTGAGAACAAGATAGCGGTGAAGACCGGATGGCAGGACAAGCGGGGCGCGCACACGTTGAACAACTATATTCCGCCGACGCCGATTGACGGCGACCCCGCCGACATTACGCCGTGGCTCGATCTTGGCGCGAAGCTGTGGGGCGACGATCTCGACCACATTCTGAATTGGCTGGCGATGCGCGCGCAGCATCCCGAAATCAAAATCAATCACTCACTGTTGCTAGGATCGTCAGCGCAGGGCACCGGCAAGAGCATGTGGCTGCAACCGCTGCGCCGAGCAGTCGGCGAATGGAATTTTTCCGAAGTGTCGGCGCGGCGCGCCAAGGAAAAAGCGACCAGCGAGAATCCGTGGCTCGGTTCGACCATCTTGCTAATCTCCGAAGTGCACGATCTAGGCGAACAGCGGTTCGCGTTTTACGATGCCACGAAGGATTGGGCGGCGGGGCCGCCGGACACCCTGCTGGTTCGTGACCTCTACGCGGGCGCGTACCACATTCAAAACACCGTGGGCGTCATCTACACGTCGAACCACAAGCTCGATGGTCTCTATTTGCCGCGCGATGATCGCCGACATTTTGTCGCGTGGTCGGATGCTGAAGTCGAGCACGCTGGCGAGACGGACGAAGCGCGCACCGAATTTTTCCATGGGCTTCAGCGGTGGTACGACGCGGGCGGCCTCGAAAATGTCGCCGCGTATCTGGCGACGCGCGATGTCGAGTCGTTTGACGCCAAGGCGCCGCCGCCGAAAACAGATGCGTGGCGCGACATCATCGAAGCGGGCGAGACCACCGAGGATAACGAAATTGCCGAGGTGCTCGACTACATGGGCCGCGATCTGTTCGACGACGAAGCCGACATCGTGCGGCCCGATGCCTTCACCCTCAACATCGTGAAGCGCGAAGCCGCGAGGTGCGGGCAGATCGACTTGATCGACTGGATCTCGGACCCGGCGAACAATCGCAAGCTGCCGCATCGGATCGAAAAGGCGGGCTACACCCAGGTGCGCAACCCGGACGCCGCATCCGGCCGCTGGCGCATCGGCGACGACAGGTTGGCTATCTACGCTCGGCGCGGATTGTCGCTACAGCGTCGCGTCGAAGCGGCGCGTGATCTCGTCAGGGCTGAGGTTGCACGCGCGCGGCGGGCTTCCTTGCGCATCGTTGCATAAACTCTGCGGACGCGGTGGACGTGGTCTTCCTACATATTCCCCTACATCCGTTTTCACCTAAAGGAGTAAAGAACCGCGTCCACCGCGTCCGGCAATTGCGCGGGCGTCGTTGTGATGGTCACCGTGGACGCGCAACGTTTGCAACACTGATGCTGCTTTGCAGTCTATTGCGGGCACTTTCGGCCCCGACGTTGCAGGTGTTGCAGAGTCGGCAGTGCCATTGAAAATCATCCAAAACGGGGGTCGATATGCGTTCTCTTAATCACCTCTCGCGCGCGAGAGACCCCGGCGCTCGGCCGCCAAAATTGCATGCCTCGACGTTTTAGGTGGACCTGATCCCACCAACGTTTTCGGTCGTACGCATTCCACGCGGGTTGCTGAGGTAAATACGACAGCTTCAATAGCTGATCGACCCGCCGCCGGGGCAGAATCTATCAGGATGGCGAGGCGTGAACACCACGTGCGACCCAGGCCGTGGGAGGGGAAGTACCGGGGCATTCGCGAAAAGTGTGATGTGGGGTGTTGCCTCTCCTCGCTCCGACTTTCCCAAAAAGAATTCGGAAAAACCAAAAAAACATTCCAAGATCTACAGCATGTGCTCGCCCGCGTACGCGTCTGCATGCGAAAGAATTTTCACGTTGCTGGCTTGACGCATAATGCCCGCGAAGGGGTGACCCACCACTTATTGGTGTGGTACCTTGGCCCCAGGCGCTTCAGTGTTCGCCGCTATTTCGGCTAGGAGCAGAACCAATGCCGCCAATCATTTCATTGTTCAATCATAAGGGTGGTGTGAGCAAGACAACGACAGCATTCAACCTTGGCTGGGCGCTCGCCGAGCGCGGCAATAAGATACTTATTGTAGATGCTGACCCGCAATGTAATTTGACCGGTACAGTTCTTGGGTTCGACGGTGTTTCAGATTTTACCGACTTCTATAATCAAAACCCGAATGCAAATGTCAGCGATTGCCTGTCGCCAATTTTTCAGGCCACTGGTCAATCTCTGGCTCCAGCACAAATAACCGGCACAACCCATGAAAACCTGTTTTTGCTTGCTGGCAATATTGACCTCGCAGAGAACGAAACACAAATTGCAGTCGCGCTTTCAACCAGCACCGCAATACCAGCACTCCAAAACATACCAGGGTCACTGTGCGCGCTGCTCAGGCTTACCGCCGAACAGAATGACTTAGATGCGGTAATCGTAGATATGAGTCCTAGCGTTGGGGCGCTCAATGAATGTTTTTTGATGGGAAGCGACTATTTCATTGTGCCGACATCGCCCGACTATTATTGCAATCAGGCCATTTCATCGCTTGCGCGTGTGCTCCCACGTTGGAATATGGCCGTCGCACAATTTCGATCCCAAAGTCTTCTTTACCATTTTCCTACGCAGCCTCCTAAATTTTGCGGCATTATCTCCCAAAGGTACCGTCCGCGATCCGGCCATCCGGCCCGCTCATTTCAAGAATGGATAGACATCATCAAAGACACCGTCCTACGTGAGCTGGTACCGGCGCTAACATCGAATGCTATGTGTATTTCAATTGCAGAGTTCAATGCGTCCGAACCGGCCGACACGCCGTATAATCTTGCCAACATCGCAGACTTTAATTCGTTGATTGCCCAATCACAAAAACATAGCACCCCCGTCTATGCATTAAGCGATGAACAACTCGAACAGGTGGGCGTCGTGCTGGAAAAAATGAAGGCAAGCAGAGACGACTTTGCCGAAACGTTTGATGCATTGGCTAACTCAGTGGAAGAAATAGTGGGGATCGTCTAAACACCTTTCGCTTCTCACGCGCCAGCGGGAAGGCCTTTCACTATTCACTGAGCATTCCCAGGCTAGCTATCGGCCCGCCGACTTGCTCGTCTCAAGCGCAGGGCGAGGCAAGAGGGCCAAGCTGTTTGCCCACAGCATACAGGGGGGATGCCGAGGAAAGCGGATCGGCTTTGCTTTTCCGAGTCGATAAGGTATTCGGTCTAAGATTCGCGGCAGCGCGATTCGCGCCTGCGCGTCAAGGGTTATAAGTATGAAAAAGCTGTCCGGCGGAACCCTCTCAAGTTTAGAGTTGTGCGCGGGCGGAGGCGGGACGGCTCTCGGATTGGAGCAAGCCGGATTCGCACCAGCAGCATTGCTCGATAACGATCCGCACGCCTGCGCGACCCTCCGCCGCAACCGGCCATATTGGAACGTGATCCAAGCGGACATTCGCCGCTTCGACGCCACCTATTGGCGCGACACGGCGTTGCTTTCGGGCGGTCTGCCCTGTCCGCCATTTTCGATTGCAGGCAAGCAGCTTGGCGCGGACGATGATCGCGACATGTTTCCGTCGATGCTGCGCATCAGCAAGGAAATCCGGCCAAGGGCAATCCTCATTGAGAACGTACGCGGGATCATGACCGAAAGGTTTGCAGGCTTCCGCGCGAAGATCGACGCGGCGCTGAACCGGCAAGGCTTTGACGTGTACTGGGCCGCGTTCAATGCGAGTGATTTCGGAGTGCCGCAAACCCGCTTCCGGGTGTTCCTTGTCGCGCTGCGCCGGGGCGAAACGAAGCCCTTGGAATGGCCGATCACGATGCAAGGCAACACGCCGACCGTAGGCGAGGCCATCGGCGATCTTATGGGTTCACGGGGCTGGCAGGGGCTTTCCGAATGGATCAAACGCGCAGCGATGCCCGCGCCGACCATTGTCGGCGGCTCGCACAAGCACGGCGGTCCCGATCTCGGCCCGACACGCGCCCGGCGCGAATGGGCGGAGCTTGGCGTTGATGGCTTAGGTCTCGCGGATGCACCGCCCCCGCGCGACTTTGAAGGAATGCCCCGGCTCACAGTGCCGATGGTCGCGCGGCTGCAAAGCTTCCCCGATGATTGGCAATTCCACGGGTCTAAAACGCACGCCTACCGCCAGGTCGGCAACGCTTTGCCGGTGAAGCTTGCGGCCAACCTCGCTAAGGCGGTACGCAACTGCCTCACATAGAGGGCCGCCCCGATGACCTACATCAAACAGTTTCAGCAACGAGAGATAACGCCCCGCAAGACCGCGCACAAAGCGTCGAAAGGGTCATATTCAACTTTCGAGCGCGACGGGCAAAAATTCATTCAGTTTGTTAGTTACGGGCAGGGCCGGAATCCAGAAAAAATAAGCCAGACGTTCCAGCTAGACCGAGACGGCGCTCACGACCTGTACAGCATTTTGAAGCGGACATTTAACTTCGAGTAGCGCGATGCCTGCAAAGTCGGGCGCGAAGGCAACCCGCCCGCTAATCGCGGAAGCTCGGCGTAGCTTTCACGCTGCGCTGCTCGGCTCAATTCTGACGCGCGATAGCTCCGGCATAGTTTCTATTGCGGACAGCAACAGCAACGCCTCCAAAGCAATTGCGGATGGCATTCTCAAGCGACTAGGAAAATCATCACAAAACGCGCGCCTTCAGGGTCAGATGTCGGGAAGCAAGTTTGAAAAGATCGTGGCGGAGTACATCGAAGCCATTTTTCCGCAGCTGCAAACTCTGCGGCCTGGCAAATTCTCGGTCGGCAACAAGGCGGATCAGAGTGGTGCTAGAAAGGGTCGGGTCATTGCAGAATTTGAGCAGTATTCCCACTTGGCCTCCTTAAAGGAGGCGGCGGAAGCTGATCCAACAATCGCTGTAGCTATCGGGCAGGACTATCTAATCAAGCCGGATGTAACGATATTTAGGGAGACCGAATCGGATGCGCGGATCAATTCTAAACATCGGGTGGTCGATAATTCCTGTGCCACTCGCACCAGCATTCGCGCTGCAAATAACGCGCTGCCTTCCCTTCACGCAATCATATCCTGCAAATGGACCTTACGTTCAGATCGGGCGCAGAACGCTCGATCAGAGGCATTAAATCTAATTCGAAACCGGAAAGGCCGCCTTCCGCATATCGTTGTCGTTACGGGGGAGCCAATGCCGGGTCGATTGGCGTCACTTGCATTTGGGACTGGCGATATTGATTGCGTGTATCACATCGCGCTCGATGAACTTGTGGCTACTGTGAATAGCCTCCAGCATCTTGAGGACGCGCGCGACACACTTCAAGTGATGATCAAAGGCAAACGGCTGCGCGATATTTCGGATCTTCCTCTCGATCTGACGATCTAGCGACGCGGCAAATGGCAATCCGAAATCCCTCTTGGTCACGTGATGAATTAATTATCGCTCTCGATCTGTACATGCGACATCGTGATCGCGTGCCAAATCCTGATCAGCCGGAAATCATCAATGCTTCTCAATTATTGAAGCAGCTAGCGGGCGCGCTCGGGAATCGTCATGAAAACTTTCGGAATGCAAACAGCGTCTACATGAAGCTAGCGAATTTTCGCCGACTCGACCCCGTCTACACCTCCCAAGGCAAGACTGGACTAGCGCGCGGCGGGAAAGGGGACGAACAGGTCTGGAACGATTTCGCGAACGATATAAACGGGCTCTCCGCGGCGGCGAAAGCAATTAAAACGGCAATCCAAGCTCCAATTCCATTCGACGATAGTGAACTTTCGGGAATCACCGAAGCCCCCGAAGGGCGATTGTTGACGCGGCTGCACATTTCCCGCGAGCGCAATAGGAAACTAGTTGAAGAGAAGAAAAATCTTGCGTTAAAGAATCTTGGCCGTCTCGCTTGTGAAGTCTGCGACTTCGACTTCTTGCTTGTATATGGAGAGAGAGGCAGAGGCTTTATCGAGGTTCACCACCTTCAGCCATTACACACTTTGGTGGCGGGCGCACGTACACGGCTTGAGGATCTTGCGCTCCTATGTGCGAATTGCCACAGAATGCTTCACGCTCGCAACCCGTGGCTAACGCCACCGGAATTGCGCGCCCTCGTTAATGCCGCCCGAAAATAGTGGGGAACCGCTTTTGAGGGTTCGCTAGCGCGCCGAATCGCTGCACGCTGGGCGTGCTATGCCGTCCACGCCGCTTCCGCAATCGCATCCCGATCACGAGGCTTTGGCCCCGCTGGTCGCTGCATTTGTCAAAGCGGCTGGCGGATTGCCGCACCTCACGCAAGAAATTCCGCAGATCATTCGTAAGGCCATTGATGAAGTGATCGACGCGCCGCGCACAAACCGTTTCACGCTCGCCGAAACTGAGAAAACAGAAAAGACCTACCTCGGAACGAAAATTGAGATTTTGTTGCGCGCCTATCTCGGCTTGCCGAAGGGGAACATTCTCGACCTGTCGATCGCGGGTGTGGAGACGGACATAAAAAACACGATGGGTGGCAACTGGACCATCCCTATGGAGGCATTTGGTCATCCCTGTTTATTGCTAAAAGAGAATGAGAAAACTGCGCTTTGCTCTGTCGGGATTGTCATCGCGCGCGACGCTTATTTGAACCCCGGTTCAAACCGAGACGCCAAGCGGAGCTTTTCGGTAGCGGGATTACAAAACGTTTGGTGGGTTCTAAAGGATCATCCTTACCCGCCAAACTTTTTCGAGATGATGCCGCTAGAACAGCGGAAGGCGGTCATGAAGGCGGGCGGGGGAACGGCGCGGCTCGCTGCGCTATTCGAGGCGGTTCAAAAGAAGGCAATTTCCCGAGTCATTGTGCAGGCCATTGCCCAACAGGACGACTATATGAAGCGCGTTCGCCGCAACGGCGGAGCACGCGATGTACTCGCACCAAAGGGTATTGCGATCCTATGGGGCACCGGCGACAAAGGCGTGATTGAGAAGCTGAAACTCGGTCCCGTAGGGCCGGACGAATTCATTTCCTACAAACCCACCGACCCGGCGGAAATTGCACTTTTGCGCAGCGCGCAGCATATCGACTGAATGGACAAGATCACTCCCGAGCGGCGCTCCGCCAACATGGCGCGTATCCGCTCGGCTCACACGAAACCGGAAATGATCGTGCGCCGTACGGCGCACCGGCTCGGGTTCCGCTTCCGCCTTCATCGGCGCGACCTTCCGGGTAAGCCCGATCTCGTCTTTTTGGCCAGAGAGAAGATTGTCTTTGTGCATGGGTGCTATTGGCACGGCCACGGATGCAAAGTTGGCGGTACGGGCGCGAAAAGCAATCAAGGCTATTGGGGGCCGAAGATCGCGCGCAACAGGGAACGCGATGATTCAGCCATTGCAGCGCTAAGAGTGTCCGGGTGGAAGGTGCTCGTAATTTGGGAATGCGAGACGCGGAATGAAGCCCAATTGCGTAGCCGTTTGCGTCGATTCCTCAGATGATGAGACCGCCCTGCGAGCATGGGTTAGACACTTTCCGGCGCGGTGCAGACGGCAAGTGGATAATTCTGGGGGGGCCCGCCCTAAGCGATGTTGCTTGTGGAGAAGCACCTAGAAGCATTCTGCGGGGGGTAGTATTTTTCTTCAATGATTTCAGTATTTAGGCATTAGGGGTAGAATAATATTCTACAAATTGGCCTCAAATTGATTCCATTTTCTACATTCGGTTTGCTACTGATTCTGCCAGTCTCCATCGAAAAATGCGTAGCCGACGTACGGTGTGTAGGGTCCCTGCCGCCGAACGCTGTTGTCGCCGCACCAGTACACAACATATAAGGGGGCAGATCGCGATGTCGATCCGAACGGCGAGCCTGACCAGCCAGTCAGCGTATCAAGTAGGTGGACCAGTGGCTTCAGCTGTTGCTCAGGCGCAAGATCATTACATTTCGGTTTCGCAGCTGAAAAGACGACTGCTTGAAATTATCAAGCAAAGATCATTGCTCACTGAAGGTGGCCCTTTCAAGCTAGCTTCCGGAGAAATGAGTAATTATTACCTCGATATGAAGCCGACGATGTTTGATCCCGAAGGCTCAATGCTCACTGCGGAAATTATCTACGAAGAATATTTAAGAGACGATCCGGATGTCGATGCAGTTGGCGGCTTAGAACTTGGAGCGGTGCCTATCATCGCTACAATATGTGCTCGAAGCTGGCATGAACGGCCTGTCTCAGGATTTGTTGTCCGAAAGGAAAAAAAAGGCCACGGAACGGATAAGAGAATCGACGGCAATTTCAAGCCCAATTCGACTGTCATCTTGTTTGATGATGTCACCACCAAGGGCGGTTCTGTAATGCAGGCGGTTCAAGCCGTCCGCGCACAAGGCGCGAAGGTAAAGAGAATAATTACCGTTGTTGATCGGCTTGAAGGTGCAAAGGAAAATCTTGCGAAAGAGGGCATTGCACTCTTGCCGATCTTTACAACGGTTGATCTTCTAAAAAAATAGATGATCGTCTCAGGCAACGAGCCTGCTCCGGCGCGTCTCAGCCAACGTTTCCATGAAGTAATTAAGAGCGGCCAGATTGGCGGCTCTTTGGTCTTACGGGAGCTTAGCGATCTCGCGTCTAGCTGTGTGTCTGGAACTACTCCTGCTCAAGACACCGTGGCATTTACTCTCGCGGAAATCCTGAACGAACACGCTGAGGATAAGTACGAGCGCATCGTTACTGCGGGTGATAACTATCAACTAGTCGCCGCCGGAGAGGAACATCTTTCAGCCGCCGTCGAATTCATCAAAAAAGGCGGAAGCCCCGAAGAAGCGGTACAAATAGCGGCGGCTCTGGCACGTCTCACACCGGATCGACTGAGCGGTCGATGGCCTCCACGTTAATTACAAATGGTGCGGGTCTCACGCTGTCGTGCCGCTCGCTAACAGCAAGCACGAGCATTCGCGGGTCGAGAAATTCTGTAGTAGGATGCCACTAAACGGAAGGCCACTCCACGGAGCTTAAAACGGCACTGGGGGGCGCTCTAACCGGGCCGGATTTTAGGTGGGGCGCGGAAGGCGGGCATTGCCCACCAAAACTCCACCTAATATTAGCTAATACTGCAGTTTTCGCGGGCGTAGTTCAGTGGTAGAACATCAGCTTCCCAAGCTGAGTGTCGTGGGTTCGATTCCCATCGCCCGCTCCAACAAACTTCGCGGACCCCGTCGGCCAAACAATGATGCGTCATGGCCGGGCTTGTCCCGGCCATCCACGTCTTTGGCCTGCTCAGCATTTCAGAGATTTAAGAAAAGTCGTGGATGCCCGGCACAAGGCCGGGCATGACGGCGAAATGGATGTCACATTTCCATTCACATTAGTCACCGTTCAGTTACAAACCACGAATCACGCTCATCGAAGGGCACATTCCGGATGCGATCCTGAAGGTGGAGCGAGTGCGGTTCCTGCGGGCGGGGTTCGCAACCCGCTCCCGGACGGTCCGGGCATCGACCCCTCCGGCATTACGACCGGGGTGCGAGGTGCATCGCTTAAGCGCGATCGAGGATGTGGGTAATGCCCGCTGTTTCTCGGTTTCGCGGAGCGCGGCCTGGATTGAGTCCCGGCGTTCGGTCGCTGGGGCGAGACCGCGGTGGAGCGCCGAGAGGCGAGCGCGTCTCGTTGGGCGCGCTGCCGCGTCCGTAACACTCACCGATGGCAACATCGGCGAGTGTGGCGCGGCCAAATGATGGATGCGCCTGTCGGCGCTCCGCCCCCCTCGTTTATTTGAGCATCACTCGGGCGCGTACGCGCCGCGAGAACAATTTCGCTTTTTCCTCTTCCCGCGCGCGGGGGGAGGTCGGATTGCGCAGCAATCCGGGTGAGGGGGCCTATCCGCGATTCTGAGCCGCGCGGCGACGCCTCCTCATCCCAACCTTCTCCCCGTGCGCGGGGAGAAGGAGCGCGCTGCTACGAGATCACCGCTGCACTGCGGCATTGTTTCGTTTTGATCTGACCGGACGCAGCGGCTATGGTACGGGACAGGAGCGGTCTGAATCTTTCGGCATGATCTTTTCGGAAAACCGGTTTCCACTTTTCCGGATCATGCCCAACAGCTCCAAACGGGACGAAACGGCGGGGGTGAAAAATGAACGGCCAAAGCACAAAGCGTTCGCTGTGGAGCTGGTGGTACCTGCTACTCGTGGTGCAATTCGTTTTTCTGCTCTGCGTGCCGTCCTATAACAGGATCGATCCCACCTTCATAGGCATACCGTTCTTCTACTGGTACCAGCTCGCCTGGGTGATCATCAGCGGCGTCTTGACCGCGATCGTCTATTTCGCGACCGAAGATTAAAAACGGTGCGCAGCAAAGCAACGACAACAACTAAAAAAAACCAAAGGGACTTTCGGGGGAGAACGCCGTGGCTGAGGTAAACTGGACCGCTCTGACCGTTTTCGTTGTGCTGTTCGCTTTTATCACCTGGCTCGGCTTTGCCGCCGCCAAGTGGCGGGCGGGCGACCTCGACCTGTTACACGAATGGGGACTCGGCGGCCGGCGCTTCGGCACGGTAGTCACCTGGTTCCTGATCGGCGGCGACGTCTACACCGCCTATACGTTCATCGCCGTTCCGGCGCTGGCGTTCGGCGCCGGCGCCATCGCCTTCTTCGCGGTGCCTTACGCGATCCTGATCTATCCGATCCTGTTCCTGGTGTTCCCGCGGCTGTGGTACGTCTGCCACAAACACCAATACATCACTGCGGGCGATTTCGTGCGCGGCCGCTACGGCAATCGCTGGCTGGCGCTCGCGGTATCGATCACCGGCATCGTCGCCACCATGCCGTATATCGCGCTGCAGCTTGTCGGCTTGCAGGTCGTCATCGGTGCGATGGGCATTTCCGGCTCAGGCTATGTCGCCGACGTGCCACTCCTGATCGCCTTCGTCATCCTCGCCGCGTTCACCTATTCGAGCGGACTGCGCGCGCCGGCTTCGATCGCCATCGTCAAGGACATCCTGATCTACGTCACCGCCTTCGTCGCGGTGATTGCGATTCCGATCCAGATGGGCGGCTTCGACAAGATCTTCGCCGCCGTGCCGCCGGCCAAAGTGCTGCTCGCGGTTCCCGGTCCGACCACGACGGGTTCCTACGGCGTTTACGCGACGCTGGTGCTGGGCTCGGCGCTGGCTCTGTTCCTCTATCCGCACTCCATCACCGGCATCCTGAGCGCGTCGAGCGGCCGCGCCGTGCGCCGTAACGGCGCGCTGCTGCCGAGCTACACGTTCATGCTCGGACTGCTGGCGCTAATGGGCTTCTTCGCCATCGCCACCGGCGTCGGCACCAATCCCGATTACGCCGCGGGCTTCAAACAGTTCGGCAACAGTTTTGCGGTGCCGGCTCTCTTCCTGCACAGCTTCCCGTCGTGGTTCGTCGGCGTTGCCTTCGCTGCCGTCGGCATCGGTGCGCTGGTGCCGGCCGCGATCATGTCGATCGCCGCGGCCAATCTCTACACCCGCAACATCCATCGCGAGTTCATCAACAAGAACCCGTCCGACAAGGAAGAAGCGCAGATCGCAAAATGGGTGTCGCTGATCGTGAAGTTCGGCGCGCTGCTCTTCATTCTCTTCGTGCCGACGCAATACGCCATTCAACTGCAACTGCTCGGCGGCATCTGGATCATCCAGACCGTGCCGTCGGTGATGCTTGGCGTCTACACCCGCTGGTTCAACGAGTGGGCGCTGCTCATCGGCTGGGCAGTGGGCACCGCGGTCGGCACCACGATGGCCGTGTCGGTGAATTTCGCCGCGGCCTATCCGCTTGCCTTCAATGGCATGACGTTTCCGGGCTACACGGCGTTCTACACCGTGTTCCTCAACCTCATCATCGCCATCGTGCTCACGCCGGTGTTCAACGCGATGGGCGGCAAGCGGGCCGACGCGACGGTTCCGGCGGATTATCACGCCTGACCTGCGCGCGGTGCGCGTTGCCGACCGCCCGCCGGTCATGGCACAGTAGTGATAGGACACTAAGACAGCGGCGCGCCTTTAGCGCGCGACAACGAATATTTTGAGGGAGTGTTGCAATGGCTTGGGCCAAGGTGTCGGATATCGCTTATGGGCGCTTTCGGGCTCCCGATCTCGATGTCGCCGAAGAATTCCTGACGCGGTTCGGCCTGCTGCGGGCGGAGCGGACCGACAAGGCGCTCTATATGCGCGGCACCGATCCCGCCCACCACCTCCATGTCACCGAAAAGGGCGATCCGAAATTCGTCGGGCTGGCCTATTACGTCGACAGCGAAGATGACCTGAAGCAGCTCGCCAAGGCGCCCGGCGCGTCGGCGGTCGAAAACATCGACGAACCCGGCGGCGGCAAGCGGGTGCGGCTCAAGGAGCCGAACGGCTACCAGATCGAAGTCGTTACCGGCATTGCGACGCTTCCCACCATCGCGATCAAACGGCAAAAAATGAATTCGGGTGAGGCGCCGACGGCGCGGGCCGGCGAATTGATGCGGCTGCCCAAGGGGCCGGCCCACGTCAAACGCGTCGGCCATGGTGTTCTGATGACGCCGCGCTTCGACGAAACCGTCGGCTGGTTCCGCGAACATCTCGGCATGATCTGTTCCGACGACGTCTATGTCGAGAAGCAGGACAACCTGATTGGCTCGTTCAACCGCTGCGATCGTGGCGACACTTACGTCGATCACCACGTTTTCTTCTGCCTTCGTCACGAGAAGACCGGATTGAACCATCTGTCATTCGAGGTTCCCGATATCGACGACGTCTGCATGGGCCACGACTATCTCAAGAGCTTCGGCAGCTACGAGCATATGTGGGGCATCGGCCGCCATGTCCTCGGCAGCCAGGTCTATGATTATTGGGCGGATCCGTGGGGCCGCGTGCACGAGCATTGGGCCGACAGCGACCGGCTCAATCTCGCCAACGGCTCGCACCTCGTCGCCGCAGACGAGGCGCTGCGCTCGCAATGGGGTGAGCGGCCGCCGGAAAAATTCATCAATCACGCCAGCCCGTAGGGGCCAGCGGCGATTACATCTTCGTCACCCGCGCGTGCAGTAACGCCGCGCGGCCGCCGCGTACTTCCTTGATGCAGCGGGCAAGCGCCGCCGGCACGTCGGCGGGGTCGGCGACTTCTTCGCCATAGGCGCCGAAAGCCTCGGCGACCTTGGTGAAATGCACCTTGGGCGCAAGCTGCGCTTCGAACTCGTTGGCGCCCTTGGCTTCGCCCTCGGGAAAGACCCGCAGCGTCGATTGCTTCACCGCGTTCCAGCCGGTGTTGTCCATCACGACGGTCAGAATCGGCAATTTGTATTGCTGCGCGACGGCAAAGACCGAGGTCGGGTTGCCGAAATAAAAACCGCCATCGCCGCAGATCTGCACCGTGAGCCGGTCGGGCGCGGCAAGCTTGGCGCCAAGCGCAGTGCCGCCCGACCAGCCGAGCCCGCCGCCGCCGGCGCGCACGGTGGTGTTCGGCACGCGGCGCGGAATCTGCATCAGCACCGCTTGCGCATTGGTCACGCCTTCGTTGAACAGCATGTCTTCGTCGTCCAGCAATTTACCGAGCTCGACCATCAGATAATGCGGATTGATCGCGCCGGATTTGCCCTTGTCCGCCGCAAGCGCCGCGGCGCGCGCGATACGCTCGTCGCGCATCGCCTTGATGCGGGTGAGCCGCGCCGCCACGGCAGCCTTGAATTTGGGCGTCGCCTTCGCCTTGAGTGCTTCGAGCACCTGTTCAAGGATGCGGCCGCTGTCGCCCTGCATGCGCATGCTGCCGGGGAACGTCCACATCGGCGAACCGGGCTTGAGCGTATCTATGTCGATATGCGCCCAGAACGTTTCTTCCCTGGCCTGCACGTCGCTCGGAAACCACGGCACGTCGACGTCGACCAGCAATCCGACGTCGGCCTGCGGCACCGCCTTGTCCGCCGAAAAGCCGACGAAGCAGGGATTCGCGTGCGAGATATTGTTGATCATGTTCGCTTCGTAGACCGCGATGCCGGCAAATTGTGACAGCGCATCGATCGCCTCCGAGGCATGCGCATGGCGTCCGGCATAGCCGGTGATAAGGATCGGGTTGTCCGCGGCCAAAATCTTCTCGGCCAGCGCTTCGACCAGTTTCGGGTCGGCGCCGCCGCCCGAGGTCGCGGCGAACTGGTCGGCGGGATAGCGACGGATTTCGTCGGCGTTCCAATGCTGCGTCAGCGTTTCGCGTTGCATCATCAGATAAACCGGGCCGCGCGGTTCGCTCTGCATGATCGAGGCGGCGCGCCGCAGTGCTTCCTTGACGACAACTCCGGAAGGCAGCGTCCATTCCCATTTCAGATAGGGCCGCACCAGGCTCGCCTGGTCGAACGGCTCCTGCACGAAATGCACATAGGTATCGCGTGAGCCGACGAGTTCGTCGTTGACCGTATAGGGCGCCTTGCCGGCCATCAGCAGGACCGGGAGGCGGCTCCTGAAGATATTGTGCATGCCGTTCGCGGAATTGGCGGTGCCGACATCGACGTGGACCAGCACGCCCTGGCCGCGGCCGGTCATCAGCGCATAGCCGGCCGCCATATGCGCGGCCGTGTTCTCGTGCGGGCAACGCACTATGTCGGGCATCGCCTCGCCGCGTCTGCGCCGGTGCGCCATCTCGTCGATGATCGGCGCGTGGTCGGTGCCGAAATTGCAGAACAGGTAATCGACGCCGATCTCTTTGAGCCCTTCGAGCAGATAATAGGCGGTGGCGAATTCAGGGACATTGGATTGCGGCGAGGTCTTGCGGGCAACGGGCGTATCCATGGCGAGCACTCGTTTTGCAGTGTTTTTGCTGACAAAGCTGCGGGAACTATAACTGGGAACTTTAACTTGGGAACTCTGCGCGTCCGGCCTTTTGAGTTCCCCAATCTTATAGCACCCCTTATTTCGACCGTCCGCCCCGCAAAGCGGAATCGCTTAACGCCGTTTGCGCCGATCATTTCAGCAGAAAAACGGGGAATCCCCGAATTCTTGCCACAATGGCAGACGATACGGGGATCGATCGAGCGGGGAGGGGGTCCGTCATGAAATGGCAGGCACTGTTGGCCGGCGCGCTGGCGTCGGCGCTCGTCACCTGTGTGATCGGCAGGGTCTCGGCGGAAGTCCGCATTGTCAACGATCCGGGCGGGGAAGTATCTTCCTATGTCGAAAAGTTCCAGGACATGCGCGCCGCCGGCGATCGCATCGTCATCGACGGCCCTTGCTTGTCGGCCTGTACGCTGCTGACCGGTATTATCCCGCGCGATCATGTCTGTGTCACGAGCCGCGCGGTGCTCGGTTTCCATGCCGCGTCCTATTACGACGATGCGTCGCGCTCGCTGGTGCCGACGCGCGAGGGCAGCGGGCTGGTCATGCGGCTTTATCCGGCGGCGATCCGGTCCTGGGTCGTTCGTCACGGCGGCTTGCGACCGCAGCTCATCACGCTGCGCGGCCGCGAACTGGCGGCGTTCTATCCGTCTTGCCAGTAGAATAGTTCGACATTGTCGTTTCGCGGATCCTGGCTTATCTACAAGGAGCCGGATCGACGCCCATGACAGACATCACAGACCGCGCCACGCCACGGCCGCTTCTAGTGGCCGGCGCCGCCGTCATTGCGCTGGCGCTCGGCGGCACCGTCTTACTGTGGGCGCATTACGGGACCACGATCTTTTTCGAAACGATCCGCGCCGGTTTTGCGGCCTGTTTCGGCTGATGGACGCGACCCCGTGAACGCCAAAGCCTCTCGTATCTTTCTGATTTTTGCCGCGTTTCTCGGCGGCCTCGTACTGTTCTTCGGCGCGATTATTTTTGTCACCGGCCGCACGCCGTCGCCGATCGGCCAGGCGATCGCCTCGGTCGGCGGTCCGTTCCGTCTCGAGGACCAGAACGGCAAGCCGGTGAGCGATGCCGACATGAAGGGAAGGCCCTTCCTGGTGTTCTTCGGCTTCACCCATTGCCCGGACATTTGCCCGACCACTTTGTTCGAGATGTCGCAGGTGATGAAGGCGCTCGGACCCGACGCCGACCGCGCCGGCGCACTGTTCATCACGGTCGATCCCGAGCGCGACACGCCGGGGGTGATGAAGGATTATCTGTCGAACTTCGATCCGCATCTGCGCGGTCTTACCGGCGACCGCGTCGCGGTCGACGCGGCAATCAGGGCCTACCGCGTCTATGCCAAGAAAGTGCCGTTGCAAAACGGCGACTACACGATGGACCATACCGCCGTGGTCTATCTGATGGACAAGGACGGCAACTTCGTCGCGCCGTTCGATGTGAGCCGGACGCCCGAGGCCGAAGCCGCCGATCTGCGGCGTTATCTTTGAGACTTCAGGCCGGCGCCGAAGCGTGCAGCGAGCGAAGGCCCGAACGCGGCCACCCCGACACAACGAAAAGCTGCCCACCTCCTCGACTTTTTCCCTTTGGCCCGTTAAGCGGGCCGAGACAGGCAAGCCCCCCCTCAGTCACAAGCTTTCGCTTGAATTCGCCTGTAGCTCGTGGCCGATGCAATCTGGATCTGGAATGGCAATATCCTCCCAGCTTTCGCGCACGCGGCTTCCGCTCCTGGCGGTGCTGTGCTGCGCTCTTTTGGCGGCCTTGGCCGGCGTGCGGCTGGCGGCGGCGCAGAACGGGATCGCTCCGCCCGCGACTGCTTCATCAGGCGCCGCTGCCCCTGGCGCTGCTGCCGTCCCGGGTTTTTGGGATCCGCGGCGCCGGCCGGAGCGCCCCGATCTGTCGCGCATCCAGTCGATCCGCTTCCTCACCGAGATGGATTATCCGCCGTTCGACTATACCGGCGCGGACGGCAATCC
>Ga0207031_10169_pt1 | contig 18198 bp, 20 predicted proteins | sample Alteio_BWMinCont_37_FD_153278 | JGI IMG/M metagenome (GOLD analysis project Ga0207031, IMG submission 153278) | Enriched cells from forest soil in Barre Woods Harvard Forest LTER site, Petersham, Massachusetts, United States -... | ecosystem: Environmental > Terrestrial > Soil > Temperate forest >... | reverse complement strand
AGAATGCCGCGCCCGGCGCTCGAACCGGGCCAGCAGAAGTCCCCCGAGATCCTCGGGAAAGCGGGAGAGGGTGGAAAATTGGACTGAGGGATCGGGCGATCCGCAGGGCGCGCGACCAGAAGTTGTATTCTAAACTATTATTTATCATATAGATAGGAAGAATATGGGGGATTCTGGGGAGGGCTCCAAAAAAAGACTTGCATTTGATATAGTGTTGTAGTTAACTACAACACCATGATGGTATTTCACATTTCTGAGTTTCTTGCCGACGCGGTTCTTGGCGAATGGGAAGAGGTGCAGTGGCTGATTGCCTCGCTCATTTTTGATTCACTTGTCAGGTTGTTCAGGAACACATGATGGACCGTGAGTGGAATGACAGCCAGCCGATTTACCGCCAGCTTCGCGACCGGGTCGTCGCAATGATCCTTGATGGCGTGCTGAAGGAAGGCGATCCGCTCCCGTCGGTGCGGAGTGTCGCGGCGGAGTATCGAGTGAATCCGCTGACGGTTCTGAAGGGCTATCAGCAATTGGTGGACGAGCAGCTGGTCGAGAGCAGGCGGGGCCGGGGAATGTTCATCAACGCCGGCGCGCGCAACCTGCTGCTGCTGGGCGAGCGGCAGAAATTCTTGACGGAAGAATGGCCGCGGGTCCACGCCACGATTCAGCGGCTCGGATTGACGCCAGAAGAATTGTTAAAAGCCAGTTCGAACGGGCAGTCGGGTTCGGATCGGGAAGAGAAGGAGCGCTAAGCCATGGCATGCATTGAAGCACGCGGGCTCCGCAAGGCATTCGGGACAACCGTCGCGGTGGACGGGGTGCATCTGCGTGTGGAGGAGGGCCGCATCCTGGGGCTGATCGGCCCGAACGGGGCGGGCAAGACCACGGCGCTGAACGCGATTCTTGGGCTTACCGCCTACGAAGGAGAGTTGCGGGTGCTGGGACGGGACCCGTGGATCGAGCGCGACCGGCTGATGCGGGATGTCTGCTTCATTGCGGACGTAGCCGTCCTGCCGCGGTGGATCCGGGTTTCGCAGGTGATTGACTACGTGGCGGGCGTGCATCCGCGATTCGACCGCGCGAAGGCGGAAGGATTTCTGGCGAAGACGGCAATCAAGCGAACCAGCAAGGTCCGGGAATTGTCGAAAGGGATGGTGGCGCAGCTGCACCTGGCGGTGGTGATGGCGATTGACGCGAGACTGCTGGTGCTGGACGAGCCGACGCTTGGACTGGACATTCTTTATCGCAAGCAGTTCTACGACGCGCTGCTCAATGATTACTTCGATCGCAGCCGGACAATTCTGGTGACTACGCACCAGGTGGAAGAGATCCAGGACGTGATCACCGATCTGATGTTCATCAACCGGGGACATGTCGTGCTGAGTTGCAGCATGGAAGAGTTTCAGACGCGCTATGCGGAATTGATGGTGCTTCCTGAAAAGACAGCCGCAGCGCGGGCGCTCAAGCCGATCCACGAGCGGCAAGTGCTTGGCCGGAGCATTCTGCTTTTCGACGGCGTGGAGCGCCAGCAACTGGCCGCGCTGGGGGGCGTGCGCACTCCGAGCATCGCGGATTTGTTCGTGGCGGTGATGGGCAATCAGGGCGGCGCGAGCGAAGGAGCAGGTCAATGAGCACTCCACCAAACAGCGCACACGGCGCTTCGCCCGAAATCGAGGCGACTCGGCCCGTGGAAATGCCCCTGATCCAGACATTCCAGTGGTCGGTGCGGCGGGAACTGTGGGAGAACCGGTCGATTTATATTGCGCCACTGGCGGCGGCCGGGGTCGCGATGCTCGGCTATCTGGTCGAACTGCTTGCCGCGCCCCACTCCCACCACATGCAGGGATCGGGGGACGCCGAAGAGCGGTTCGTCATGCTGGTTATGCCGTATGGCCACACGGGCTGGCTGCTGCTGATCACCGCGTTCCTCGTGGGAGTGTTCTACTCGCTCGACGCGCTCTATGGGGAACGACGGGATCGCAGCATCCTTTTCTGGAAGTCGTTGCCGGTTTCCGATCGTACGACTGTACTTTCAAAGGCCAGTATTCCGCTGGTGGTCCTGCCGGTGATCGTGGTTGTGGTCACGATTGTGACGCAACTGACGATGGCGCTGATCAGCAGCGGGGTGCTTTTGCTCGGCGGCAGCAATCCCATGACCCTGTGGAGTCAGTTGCCGCTGTTCGAGATGCAAACGGTCCTCGTTTACGGAGTGATCGCGCTGGCGCTGGGGCAGGCGCCGCTGTTTGCATGGCTGCTGCTGATTTCCAGCTGGGCAAGGCGCACGGCGTTTCTTTGGGCGGTGTTGCCGCCGCTGGGGATCTGCGCGATTGAGAAAATTATTTTCAAAACCCAGCATTTCGCCCATCTGCTCGGCTATCTGTTGACGGGCGGCACGAGGAACGCTTTTTCCTTCAGGACACCCAGTGGAGCGCCGGTCGATGCGCATTTTATTCCGCTGGCGCAAATCACTCCGGGGAGATTCCTGGGCAACCCGGGGCTGTGGATCGGGCTCGTGTTCGCCGCCATATTTCTGGCGGCTGCGGTGCGGCTCAGGCGGTATCGCGAACCGATTTGATATCCACCGGAGGGATTCGACTACTTGCGGAAGGAGAGACGAACATGTCTACGGCAGTATGGACCACACGATTGGAGCTGAGTTCCATTGCGGATAAAACCCTGAGAGCGGCCGCGCGATTCTGGTTTGCGGTGGCCCTGGTCGGGCAATTTGCGTTCGCCTTTTCCGTAGCAGCCTTTTATGGGCTCACGGCGGTGCGCGGTGATTTTCAGGCATGGAATAGAATCCTTGCCCACGGCTACGAGGCCGGCGCAACAATGGGTAACGCCGCCCTTGCCGGGCATATTCTTTTTGCCACCGTGATCAGTATTGCGGGTGCTTTGCAGCTGATTCCCGGCATCCGGAATCGCTTCCCCGTCTTCCATCACTGGAACGGGCGCTTGTTTGTGCTGGCCGCGTTCACACAGGCGATCACCGGCATTTACCTGACCTTGTCCGGCAGAAGGCTGGTCGGCGACGCTACTCAACATGTAGTTTCTGTCCTGGGCGCCGTCTTGATCATGTTCTGCGCCGCTGCCGCGCTGCGTTTTGCGATTGCCCGGGATTTCGCGACTCATCGCCGCTGGGCTCTTCGCTTGTTCCTGGTGGCAAGCGCCTCCTGGTTCATCCGGCTGGGATTTACCCTGACGATTCTTCTCGTTGGCCCGATCGGTTTCGATTCGACAACCTTTAGCGGCCCGCTGCTCACCTTCTGGACGTTCGCTCAATATCTCCTGCCCCTCGGCGCTCTTGAACTGTATCTGTGGGCGCAGGGCCGCCCGGGCGCTTTCTGGCGCATGGCCACGGCCGGCGTGCTTTTTGTGCTTACACTTCTGATGGGAGCGGGAGTTGCTGCTGTTGCCATGGGGACGTGGGTGCCGAACGTCAAGGCCGCCATGGACACCCGCAAGTCGATTGCGCAAACTCTCCTGGCAACCATCACCTCGGGCGGGATAGAGGCGGCCGTCGAGCAATACCAGGAGTTGAAGGCCACGGCGCCCGCGACTTACAACTTCGACGAGAGCGAACTGAACAATCTGGGCTACCAGCTCATTCGCGCCAATAAATTCAAGGAAGCCATCCGAATTTTCCAGATGAATGTCAAAGCGTTCCCAAACTCAGCCAATACCTATGACAGCCTGGCGGAGGGTTACATGGACGAAGGCGATAAGCCAGAGGCCGTGGCCAACTACCGGAAGTCGCTGCGGCTGAACCCGAAGAACCGGAATGCGGTGGCGATGCTAGAGAAGATCAACGCGCCCTGATCCAGCACTGTGGATTCGGCGATGAAGCGGGAGCAGTACGATGAAATATTCACCCCTTTTGATTCTTCATATATCTGGCGCCATCGTCGGTTTGCTGCCCGGTACGGCCGCGCTGATTTTTCCGAAAGGTTCCCGGCCGCATCGAGCGGCTGGAAACGTGTTTTTCATTTCCATGCTGGCTATGTCCGGAAGCGGCGCGTATATGGCGGCCTTCGTGAAGCCGAACATAGGCAATGTTTTTGGGGGCGTTTTGACGTTCTATCTGGTGGCCACGGGCTGGCTGACCGTGATGCGGAAGGTGCGACAAACCGGCCTTTTGGAATTTGCCCTGCTGCTCGTCGCCCTGGCGGAGGGATCTGGCGGTTTGCTTCTTGGATGGGAAGCAGCCTACAGCGCGTCGGGCTTAAAGGAAGGATATCCGCCCGTGCTCTATTATGTCTTCGGGTCCGCGGGTTTGCTCTTCGCCGCCTTCGACGTGAAGATGTTGGTCCGGGGAGGGGTTGCCGGCGGGCAGCGTCTCGCGCGCCATCTTTGCCGGATGTGCGTGGCATTTCTGATTGCCGCGCTCTCCTTTTTCCTTGGAAAACAGCAACATTTTCCCGAGACGATTCGCGGCAGCCAATTCTTGAATGCGCCGATGGTTCTGATCGTCGTCGTGATGATTTATTGGCTGATTCGGGTGCGGATTGCGACCGCATACAAGAAAGCCTGAAACCAAGCGGGACGGGGCCCCAGAGTTCATGCCCAAAAGGGCGCCAGTCCGAGGCCCCGCTTCAGCGAAGAGCCCAGGCGTAAAACCGGCACCCGGTTGCCCGCGGCAGCGCCTTTGGGGAGAATGGTGTTCCCCGGGGGAGTGGGTAAGAATTACAAAATGCGGGGGTGGGTAAAGCTTTCTTGGGTACTGGAACGCGATTGAAGAACTGCGTGGCTTCCGGCGAGTTCAATCAAATAGAGGGACTTAGGCAAGTGGCCGCTTACATGCACTCCGCCTTCAGCAGATAGAACCGTGGAAGAGTGAAATGGGAAACTCTTCAGAGAAGGTGAGGGTGAAATCATGGAAGAGCTCAGGATTGACACCGCCATCTGTTCCGACTACGAGAGACTGCTGAAAGAATCGCAGCGGGCGCTGGTCAACTGGAGAGAGCGCAGCGAGGAAGTTTCGCGCTTTGGCCTAGAGGGAAAGGGTATCGGCGACGAGCTGCAGAAACTGCAGGCGGGCTACGCGACCGCGTATCACCGGCTGGAACAGCACGGAAAGACCTGCATCCTTTGCCAATTCACAATCGGCTTCTCAGAAAGCGAGCCCCCTGGTTCGGTTTTTATTTCGCCGAGAAGAGAACTGCCGGCGTGATTCAGGCGGTGGTGGAAGGGGCGTCTTCGGCCGGAGGCGTTGCGGCCGGAGGAGCGGGAGCGGCAAGGGCTTCGAGGCGCGCGGCCAGGGCGTCGGCAAGCAAGCCCACCACTTTTTTGGCGGCTGAGCCGTCGGGATCCTTGTCCGGGTTGTACTGGGCCACATCGAGACCCAGCAGATTTTTCTGCTTCACAAATTCGACGAGCGAACTCTGAACTTCGGCAAAGGAAAGGCCGTCTGAGTCCGGCAGGTTCGTGGCTCGAAAATCATCCTGAGCAATAACGTCCAGATCCAGGTGAAGCATGAATTCGCGCATGTCCGCGTGCAGGTGTGCGAGAGAATCGTGCGCCGATTTCCCGACGCCATGCAGGCGGATGTCCTCAGCGTAGACGTGGCGCAACGGCGTGCGGGTGAGAAAGTCCACTTCAGGCGCATCCACGCGCTTCAGACCGTAGATGAGCGCGTCCGGTTCGCGGACGAGCGGCGGCTCTCCCCAGAAACGCACCAGTTCCGGCGAGCCTTTGCCGATGATGCTGGCAAGGACCATGCCGTCCAGGCGGCCGGAAGGCGTGCTGGCGGGGGTGTTGAGGTCGGCGTCGCGATCGAACCACAGTAAATTGACATGCTTGTAGTAGCGGCGGGCGCCGGTGAGCAGAGCAATGATCTGCGTCGAATCGCCGCCGAGGACGAGCACCAAGGCGCCGGCCTTGAGGCCCGTTTCGGCGTGGGGCTTCAGTTCGCCCAAAGAGGCGACGATTTCCGGGATGTTGCGGGCGCGCTTGTGCTCTTCGTCATCAGCAAAAAGGCGGGGGGCGCAATCGCCGAGGTCGGTGACTTCGTAGCCGATCGATTCGAGGCGGTCGACGATGCCGGCGGCGCGGAGGGCGGCGGGAGCTTTTTCGCTTCCGGCGAGAAAAGCGGCGGCGCTTGAAGGTGCTCCGATGATGGCAATTCTGTTCGGCTGACGAACGATCTTAACCGCCAAGGTACGCTCCTTGTGCTGCGGGGAATCGCTGGGCCAGTTGAAAGTGGCCTCTACGTCTGAACTGCCGGGTGCCGGCGGATTCTGCCGGGATTGGTCCCTGCCCGGCAAAGCTATCGAAAGTTCTTTGGACCGACCGCGAACGGCAGTTAGCGCCGCGGCGCGGGTGCGATCGATTGCAGCTCCGGGGGCAGCGTGAAGCGCACGTCCTCGCGGATCAGGTCGAGATCGCGCTGGTCCGTAAAACCGAAATTGGCGAGGCGCTCGCTGACCTGCTCGACCAGAACTTCAGGAGCCGAGGCTCCGGCGGTGAGGCCGATGCGACTGACGCCTTCAAGCCACTTGGGATCGATATCGTTGGCGGAATCTATGAGCTTGGCTTTGCGATTCAGGCGCTGGGCGAGTTCGACCAGGCGGTTCGAGTTCGAGCTGTTCTGCGAACCCACCACAAGGATGAGGTCCACGTCCTTGGCGACTTGTTCGACCGCTTCCTGGCGGTTTTGCGTGGCATAGCAGATGTCGTCGCTGGCGGGGCCTATAATTTTCGGAAAGCGCTGGCGGAGACGAGCCACGATTTCCTGGGTGTCGTAAAGGCTCAGCGTTGTCTGCGTGAGGAAGGCGAGTTTGTCTGGTTCTTCGACGTCCAGCGCGTCCACCGCGGCAATGGAATCAACTACCAGTGTACGGTCGGGCGCTTCACCGGACGTGCCGACAATCTCCTGGTGATCCTTGTGGCCAATCAGGATAATGGTGCGCTTTTCGCGGGCAAATTTGAGAGCTTCCAGATGCACCTTGGTGACGAGGGGGCAGGTGGCATCAATCACGCGGAGCGAGCGATCCTTGGCTTCCTGGCGAACGGTGGGAGGAACGCCGTGGGCGCTGAAAACCAGCACGGAATTGGAAGGGACTTCTTCGATGGTTTCAACAAAGATCGCGCCGCGGCGGCGGAGCTGTTCGACGACGTACGTGTTGTGAACGATTTCGTGATGCACGTAGACCGGGGCGCCGTAGGCCTCGAGCGCGAGCTCCACGATATCCACTGCGCGGACTACGCCGGCGCAGAACCCGCGAGGACGCACACGGAGCAGGGTTTTCGTTTCGGTTTGGGTGGCCATCTGGCTCCTAAACTACTGAAAGTTTAAGACTCCATCATATCAAAGTAGCGTTTCCCGTGCATCGGGAGGTATGCCGGATTCCGCAAAAGTGACAAAAACCTGTCTTTTGGGGCAGTCCAGGGACGCCCGAAGCGGGTAGAATGAGGGATAAGAGAATCCTTATGGCGGATACCCAGGCTGCCCAAAACCGGCGGAGAAGCGAACGGGTGATGCTGAACATGCCGGTACAGGTTCTGGCGGAGAACGAGGAGCGCCAGCAGATCCAGGTTGAAGCGAAAACGCTGGTGGTGAACGCGCATGGCGGGCTGATGGAGATGAAGGAGCACCTGCATGTGGGGCAGTCTTTCCTGCTGACGAATCCGGCTACGGGATCGGATATGAGTTGCCGGGTGGTGCGAGTGGACGAAACGGGGATTGAGCACTTTCACATTGCGTTTGAGTTTGACCGGCCGGCGCCCAAATTCTGGCCGGTGACGTTTCCCCCCCGCCGATTGGGGCCTGCCTTCCTGAGCAGGTTTCTGAACTTACCCCCTGGAAACGACTAAAATTGAGCCTGGGCGCATCCAACTTTTTGCTGGAAGGCGTGTTAGATGGAATGTGGAGGTACGTTCCGTGGACTTAGACAAACGAGCAGCGAGCTTAGTTCTGATGGCCGGCCTTGTGGCTGGCGGAGTTTTACTTTCCGGGTGCGATGACAATAGCGTGGAGATTATCCGCGACCCCGACATTCATGTCACGAGAGGTATGACCTGGGCGTGGCGGCCGGTGAACGTGCCGGAAAGCGGGAAGCGCGCCGCGGAAGGTGGCAGGCCGGTGGTGTCCCGGGACGTGATTGCGCGGGAGGAAAAACCCCAGCCGGCAGCCGGGCAGCGGCTGGAGAGCAACCGGGACTGGAATACCGAAGCGAACCGCGACACGCTTAAATTCGCGATTGCGAAGAATCTGCAATCGAAGGGATTGACGCAGGTGACCGATCCCGCGGCGGCTGATTTCTGGGTGGATTACCACGTAGCGGTGAGGACAGAGAACGCGACGGTCGGGCGCGCGTATCCGGGCTATCCGGGCGTGGCTTGCGGACCGTATGGATGCTGGTCCAGCTGGGGCTGGGGACCGCCGGAAATAGCGTTCCAGAATGTGCGGTATCACGAGGGTACGTTTGTCGTCGACGTGGCGTTGCGGGAGCCGAAGAAGCTGGCGTATCGCGCGATCAGCCGGAAAGAATTGAACAACAAGCATACGATTACGCCGAATCAGGCGGATGAAGCGATGAAGCATTTGCTGAAGGGATTGAAGACGAAGTAGCGCTTCTGTGTCTGGAGCCGCCCGGTTTTTTGGCAACGTCAACGTTGACCGATGCCGGGTGCACGGAAGATTCGAGTATGCCTTCCCCACCCCGTTCAAAAAACCGAACGGGGTGGGGAATTCAGTTTTGCTTCGATTTTTGGTGAACATGGAGCGGGCGAACGGAAGAAAAGCGAAATCCCTCGCGCTCAAAAGGCGCAGGACCAGATTGGTTGAGGCGCTGGCGATCGTTCGAGCGGGTCGGGAGAGTCTGAGTTCGTAAAAAGCGGCGGCAGAGCCACGGCACCCCAGAGTCGGAACCTCGGCCCCGGGGGACGACCTTGGCTACTTGCGGCCTTTGGCTAGTTCGGCGGCGGGCTTTTGGGTGCGGCTTTGGAAGTCTTCGTAGGTGCCCTTGAAGTCTTCGATTTTCCCGCCCTGGAAATGCCAGACGCGGGTGGCGACTTCGTCGAGGACGTCTTCGTCATGGGTGACAAGGAGGACCGTGCCTTCGTATTTCTGCAGGGAGATGTTGAGCGCGTTGTTCGATTCCAGGTCGAGGTTGTTGGTGGGCTCGTCGAGCACCAGGAAGTTTGGCTTCTGGATCATCAGCTTGCAGAAGATGAGGCGGGCGCATTCGCCGCCCGATAGGCCGGACGTCGGCTTCAGTGCGTCTTCGCCGCTGAAAAGCATCTGGCCGAGCGCCGCGCGAATTTCTTCCTGAGGGGCCTGGGGCTTGAACTGCCAGAGCCAATCGAGTGCGTTGATACCCTTCGATTTGTCGATCGTGTAGCCGAAGTCTTGGGGGAAATAGCCGACGGTGACTTCGTGCCCCCAGATGACGTTGCCGGAATCGATTTTGAACTTGTGTTCCGCTTCGCCGATGAATTGGCCGGCGTTGCGGATGATTGACCTCAGCATGGTGGTCTTGCCGGCACCGTTACGGCCGGTGAGTGCGATTTTTTCACCGCGAGTGACGTTGGCGGAAAAATTCTGGATCACCTTCAGCTCGTCGTAGGACTTCCCCAGGTGCTTAATCTCAAGCGGCGCGCGGCCCGAGGGCACGTCGAACTGAAAGCGGATGTAGGGGCGCTGGATGTTGGACCGGGCCAGTTCGGAAACCTGGAGGCGCTCGACTTCTTTTTTGCGCGAGGTGGCCTGGGCGGAACGCGTGCCGGCGGAAAAGCGGGCGATGAAATCGTTGAGCTGCGAGATTTTCTTTTCGCGGACGGCGTTTTCCGCTTCCATGCGGGAACGGATCTGCGTTTTGGCCATGACCATGTCGTCGTAGCCGCCGGGATACATAATGATCGTTTGATAGTCGATGTCGGCGGTGTGCGTGCAGACGCTGTTCAGGAAGTGGCGATCGTGCGAAATCACGATCAACACGCCGTGATACTCGAGGAGATATTCCTTGAGCCAGTGCACGGAATCAAGGTCGAGGTTGTTGGTTGGCTCGTCGAGCAAGAGGGCAGAGGGATTCCCGAAGAGGGCTTGCGCGAGCAGCACGCGGACCTTCTGGCCGCCCTGGAGTTCGCCCATCTTGCGTTCGTGGAGGTCGGCTTCGATGCCCAGGCCGTCGAGCAGCACGCCGGCATCGGCTTCGGCGGTGTAGCCGTTTTCTTCCCCGACGATGCCTTCCAGTTCGCCGAGGCGCATGCCGTCGGCATCGGTAAGTTCGTCGTGGGGCTTGGCGTAGAGGGCTTCGCGCTCCTGCAAAGCCTTCCAGAGAAGTCCGTTGCCCATGATGACGGTGTCAATGACGCGGAATTTGTCGAAAGCGAACTGATCCTGGCGGAGGATGCCGATTTTTTTGGGGCGCGTGATGGTGCCATGGGTGGCATCCTGTTCGCCGGTGAGGATCTTCATGAAGGTGGATTTTCCGGCGCCATTGGGGCCGGAAATGGCGTAGCGACGGCCCGCCATGAAAGTGGTGGTGACGTCCTCAAAAAGGACGCGGGCGCCGAAGCGCATGGTGACGTTTTCTACAGAGATCATAACCTTGCAATTTTACCGTAGAAGGGGCCGTTCGCACCAAATCAAAGAATGGATGATTGGGAGCGCTTGACATCAATGCGGGCGGGCCATAAGGTCGTGCACCGAAGGCGGGCGGCGGCGAGCCGCCACAGTTGGCCTGCCCGGAGCCCGGCCCGGAGCGAGGTTCAGGAGCCAGAATGAACAAACCGAGTGTGTTTGCAGTAGGGGTGGGATGCGTTTTGCTCGGGCCGTTGGTCGTGCTGCTGGCCGGACGGCCGTCCATTGCGGCGAGGATGGAGACTTTGTGGCCCACCAAGGGGTGGGTGGCTGCGCCGCCGGCGAGTGTCGGGTTAGACGAGAAGGTTTTCGAAGGGCTGGATGAAGATCTGGCGGCGGGGAAATTTTCGCTGGTTGACAGCTTTGCCGTGTTTCGTTGCGGAAGGAAGGTTTACGAACGGACGTACTCGCACGATTACGCGAAGATTTATGGGAAGCAGGCGAAAGAGAGGGGGCCGCTCAATGCGCGGCTGACGGGCCGGTACAACTATTTTGATCCGGACTGGCACCCTTACTATCACGGGACGGATATGCACTCGATGCAGTCGGTGAGCAAGACGGTGACTTCGGTGATTTTCGGCGTGGCGATGACCCGGGGCGATTTCAAGGCGGGTGTGGACAAGCCAGTGCTCGAATACTTTGATGTCACCAAGGTGAGGAATGTGGATGAGCGCAAGCGACGGATGACGTTGCGCGATGTGCTGACCATGACGGCGGGGCTAGCGTGGATTGAGGATGTGCCTTACGACGATCCGCGGAGTGATTCGAGCCTGATGGAGGCGACAGACGATTGGGTCGAGTACGTGATCGACAAGCCGATGGCCGCAGAGCCTGGAAAAGTTTTCAACTACAGCAGCGGCGTCACCGAACTGCTGGCTTACATTTTCAAGAAAGAGACCGGGCAGGACATTGACGACTACGGCGAGAAATACTTGTTTGCGCCGCTCGGAATCAAGCATCACTGGAAGCGGACGTACATGGACGTGACCGACACGGAAGGCGGGTTGTATTTAAACGGCAGCGACCTCGCGAAGATTGGCTATTTCTACCTGCACGACGGAATTTGGGATGGGAAGCAGATTGTCTCTAGGGATTGGGTCAGGGATTCGTTGAAGGGCTATATCGATGCCGAGGGCGATTATCGGTATGGATACAAGTGGTGGCTGCTGAAGCGGACCGATCGCGCGGGCTACGTGTGGATGGCGCGGGGGTTCGGCGGGCAGCGGATGATGGTGTTTCCGCAGGAAGGAATGATCGTGACATTCACGGGATGGGATATTACTGGCGATCCTCCGGCCGATAAGGAGCTTTTTCAGCGGCTGCTGCCAGCGCTGAAAACCAAGACTTGCGGAGGCGGGGCTCAGTGATGCTGCTTGAAAATAAAGTTGCATTGATTACGGGCTCGGGGCGCGGCATTGGACGCGCGATGGCGAAGTTGTTTGCAAAAGAGGGTGCGGCGGTTTTTCTGACGGCGCGAACCGAGAAGCAGCTTGAGGCCGTTGCCGGGGAAATTGCGGCTGAGGGCGGCAAGGCAGGCTTTGCTACCGCCGATCTGACACAGGTGACGGATTGCAGCCGAGTGTTCAGGGCGGCCGAGGAACAGTTCGGCCGCGTGGATATTCTTGTCAATAATGCAGGCCACTACGGCCCGGTGGTGCCGGTCGAAGACTATCCGCTCGAGGAATTTGAGAAGGTGATCAACGTGCACCTTCGCGCGGCGTTTGTCCTGAGCAAGCTGGCTCTGCCGGGAATGTACGCGCGCGCGTCCGGCGTGATCCTGAATGTTTCGAGCCTTTCGGCGAAGGCGGCGTTTTCCTGGGATCGGCTTATGCAGCGGCAAAGGCCGGACTGCTGGGGCTGACGCGCTATATGGCGGCGGAGGCTGCGCGCAATGGCGTGCGGGTGAACGCAATCTGCCCTGGCCCGGTGACCGAGACGGTGATGAGCAAGGAGCTTGGCAACACGCTGGCGAATAAGTTGAATGTCAGCCCGGAGGACCAACTGAAGGGATTCCTGGCTTCGATTTTGCAGGGCCGCGGACAGACGGCGATGGAAATTGCGCAAGCGGCGCTGTTCCTTTGCTCGGATATGTCGAGCGCGATGGTCGGGCAGTCAATCAATGTCGACGGCGGAGCCGCGTTTTTCTGATCTGGTTATCCTCCGCCGCGCTAGCGCTCAGTGCAGGTCGTTCTTATAGACGCTGCCGCCCTTCAGAACGAATTTTACGCGCTGGAGTTCGGTGATGTCTTTGAGAGGGTCGCCGGAGACGGCGACGAGGTCGGCCCACTTGCCGGGTTCGATGGTGCCCATTTTGTCGGACCAGCCGAGTAGTTCGGCGGCGGTCGTGGTGGCGGTGCGGATGGCCTCCATGGGCGTCATGCCGTATTTCACGTAATAGTCGAACTCCATTGCCTGGTTGAGTTCGCGCCAATCGAAGCCGCCGGCGTCGGTGCCGAGGACGATTTTCACGCCTTTCTTCAGCGCCAGTTGGAACGCGGCCTTCTCCGTCTCGACCATTTTCGTCCAGTTCCCTGCCCGGCCGGGAGCGACGTATGCGCCGACCATGATCGTCGGCACCCAATAGATGCCGCGGTGGGCCATTTCTTCCATTTCGGGTTCGGTGAGGCCGTCGCCGTGCTCGATCGAGTCCACGCCGGCCTTCAAAGCGGCGGCGATGCCGTCGCTGCCGATGGCGTGGGCCGCGACCTTGTGGCCCAAGCGATGCGTTTCCTCCACGATCGCTTTGGCTTCTTCGTCCGTGAAGTTTACGTGGCTGTGCAGCACGACGCCGTCCGGGCCGTAGAAATAGCCGTGGTCGGAGTAATACTTGATCCAGTCGGCGCCGTAGCGGATTTGTTCGCGCACGGCTTTGCGGGCTTCCTCCACTCCATCCACATACTGAACGCCTTGGGGAATGGTGATTTCCCAGGAATAGCCGTAAGGGCCGTACATCCCGGTGGGAGTCATGGCGCGCGTCGAGACCTGCATGTGGGGCCCGGGGACTTCGCCGTTGTTGATGGCACGCTTCACGTCCACATCGGCATACATGGCGCCTTCGGTTTCAAGGTCGCGCATGGCGGTGAAGCCGTGGCCGAGAGCGATCTGGGCGTTGCGGGCGCCCAGAATGGCGCGGTACGGGATGGATTGCTTGAGGAGTTGCGCGTCGTAGTCTGCCTGGGTGATGTCGCCCTGCAGCAGCAGGTGGGTGTGGGCGTCGACGAAGCCGGGGAGCACGGTGGCTTTTGAAAGATCGATCAGTTCGACGCCCGCGGGAGCGGAGCCGCCCGGCGTCACGCTGACAATTTTGGCGCCTTCGATGACAATCAATGCGTTGGCGATGGGCGTGTCGCTCTTGCCGTCAATCAGATGCCCGGCGCGGATCGCCAGTTTTTTTGGAGCAGGCGCGGGTTTTTCCTGAGCGCGCGAAACTGCGGTCGACAGAGTTGTTGCAACGAGTGTCACACGAACGAGCCGAGTGAAAAAGGGATTCATCCAATCCTCCAGAGCGCGCAACGATATCAGAATTGGAGGAAAGAAAAAAGGCGGGCGTTCCGGCGGGCAGGAGGGAACGAACAGAGTAGAAAAGGAGCGGGCCAGCCGCTCTCTCAGGACGGCTGGCCCTTTGGCTCACGAAACAGATTTGGGAACCGCCCAAGACGAGCTGCAGATCCCGAATCTGTGTGCTCAACCAAGCAGAAGCAGAAACAACTTCTCAGGAAACTGGTTGTGAGTCCGGGCGCCGGATCGGCCGGCGCGCCAGGTCTTCAACCGAGGCAACACTGCGCCGCACCGCGAGAAGCACCGGGTTCCGGCTGGCTGCCGCTTGCGCAACTCCCGCTTCCCAAGTCTTCTGGGCCATATAAAGCGTTGCGATGCAGACTCCAATCACTGCAAAACCGAGAATGAAAATCGCGAAAGCCGCCAGCAGTTCGCGCACGAAATAAAGCTGCATCGCGGCGATTGTCCCCAGAAACCACCAAATCCATTTGCGACCCTTGTCCAGTTTGCTCATCCTGACCCGCCCCTCTTCCTTACGAACCCCAGTTCGATCGACCCACGTCTTTGACGCGACCTACGCAGCTTGGATGACTTCCCTTGACCAAAGGGTCCAATCTGCTGACCTGTCCCATTAGACAGGAGAGGGGGCTAGAGGGAAATGGTACAGTAGCACCAAAATTGACTGCAAACGAATCTCCTAGTACGGCCATACGTCGGGCCAGAGCTCACATAATCAACAGATTCTACATGCCTTAAGTGGGAGCCTAGAAATGTCTTCATTTTCGCTTCCTCTTCGGGTACTGCCCTGTGAGAAGACCTGACCTTTAGGACAGGGGACAGGCGCCTCCGCTGACCGGGATATGCCTTCGGCTCTCGCCTTCCTAGTAGAGATGCAGTCACACCGGGAAACGCCCCGGAGGCCCGAATCGGGCGGCCGGGGTGGCCCGGAAACCATGAGTTCGGGGACTACGCCTTCTTGATGAGGCGGGTGATCCAGACGAGGATGACGGCGCCCACAAAAGCGACGATGATCGCTCCGATCATCCCGCCGCCCGGCCAGATGCCGATTAACCCAAAAAGCCACCCGCCTACAATGCCGCCCAGTATGCCGAGGATGATGTCGACGAGAATGCCGTAGCCACCGCCCTTCATTACTGTACCTGCCAGCCAACCGGCGATGAGGCCGGTGATAATCCATGCCAGAAAGCTCATACCGAATTCCTCCTTGGCTCTCGACTAGAGCGACGCGATAGTTCCAGAACAGGGGTTGGGCCTACTGTTTTCCTTTACCCCAGATAACACGCAAGCCCGTGGAGAGCAACAAATCGTTTGCCTTCAGCCCGACCGGCGGGTAGCTGATGTAGCGGTCGCTCAGGGTGGCCTGCCAGCTGAGCCATTTCTTCATCTCGGTGCTGATGGTCGAATCAAGTTGGAAGCGGTAGTCGCCGGTGTGGGAAAGATTCGGGTAGAAAGAGAATCGCTCGGTCACGCTGGTGCGGCTGGACAGTTTGGTGTCGTATTCCTCGCCGACGACGACCTCGGCGCTGTTTTGAACCGACGATGGGATCAGGAGCAGGACGGGCGGAGGAGCCGGGTTGGCCACGTTGTAGGCGCCGAAGGAATCCCGGTCGTAAGTGATACCAGCAAAGATATCGAAAGTCGTGCTGGCGGTTTTGACGAGGTGATATCCGAAGCCGCCGCCAAAGACACTGCGAAGATCGAGGTGCTGGAGCTGATTGGTTTGGAAATCGGTGAGGGCAAAGACGAAAACCCGCGGGCGGATGTTCAGGTCGCCGCGGAGGCCGGCATCGAGGGCGTTGGCGGTCGTAACGGTTGGCGGCACGGAACTGTTGTCGGCAAAGATGTAATCGCCGTAGACGGTCAGCTTGTCGCGGGGCGTTTCGCGGACGGCTCTGGCGGCCAGGGTGAAGTTTGCGGTCTCGGAGTTACCCCGAGTGAGGGCCAGGCCGGTGTCCAGAGTGCCGCTCCAGAAATAGTTGAAGCGGGGGTGGGCCATCCTTTCGGTTCTGACGTCGAAGGAATGCTGTTCGGCATCATTGCGGACGGCGATGATGGCTTCCTTGGCCGCGATGGCAGGCGTCCTGGCGGCCGGCGCGCCCGCGACCACGAATTTGCCGTCTTCCGTGGTGATTTTGCCGGAGAGGCGGGTGCCATCCCTGAGCGTGATGTTGATGTTGCCGGAAGATTCGATTTGGGTGATGGCATCCCATCGGATGGTGACGTCACCTGCGAAGTCCGATTTCAATAGTAGAGTTTTGCCATCGCCGGCGACAATTTTCCCCGAGAGGCGGTCGCCATTTTTCAGAACCACCTGGTCCGCGGGTGTCCCCACGGCTATTAGCGAAAAGCCTAAGACAGTCATCAGAGCTCGGCGCATGAGCGTCCTCCTCGGTGATCCGATTTTCAATAAACGCGATGGGCTTCACGCGGGCGGCCTAAACTGGCTTATTTCGATTCAAATTGGGAGGGTGCCGGAAGTCTAGCGAAATTGCTGGCACGCTGCAATCAGCCGGATCGCAAAGCAGTACTGGCCAGCCGTTTGGCCTATCCCTTATACTATTCGGAGTTTCGGGGTGAGTCCGGGGCGCAGATTTCTCGCGCGGGTTTGGTTTCCACGTCCGGGGGACGCGGGCTTCCCAACTCCAACAAAATGAGTAAGTCTCGGAATCTTTCAGCCTTAGGGCTAATCCAAGTCCGGAGATGTCGTTGATGAAGCTTCGCCGCTACGGAGTATTCCATCGAGTATTGATCCTTGCCTTATCGCTGGGGCTCGGGGCATGTTCTAAAACGGAACCGACGCCCAATGGCCAAGCTGCTGGCGGCCAAGGGGCGAGTTCGCGTCCCGCCGTAGTCTTCATGACCGACTTCGGGACTGCCAACGATGCGGTGGCTATCTGCAAAGCCGTGATGGTCGGGATTGCACCCGGTCTCCGGATAATGGATATCACCCACCAGGTGACGCCGTTTTCGATCGAAGAAGGGGCGCGGTTTCTAGCGGGAGTGACGCCTTACTACCCTGCCGGGACGGTGTTTGTGGGGGTGATTGATCCGGGGGTGGGCACCAACCGCAAGGCGGTGGTGGTGAAATCGAAGAAGGGCCAGTATTTTGTGGTGCCCGATAACGGCCTGGTGTCGCCAGTAATTGACCGCGACGGGCTGGACTCCGCGCGGGAAATTACCAATACCAGCTGGATGATTGGCGACAAGATTTCGTCGACTTTCCACGGGCGGGACATTTTCTCGCCGGTTGGAGCGCATCTGGCCGCAGGCTGGGATTACACGCTGGTCGGCCCCGAGGTGCAGCAACTGATCCGGCTGACGCCAAGGGCGGCCAGTCTAACCGACAAGGGTATTGAAGGCGAAGTGATTGCCCTCGATGATCCGTTCGGCTCGCTGGTTACCGACGTTACCGGCGACGACTTCAAGAGTCTTGGCTACAAGCTGGGAGACCGGGTCACGGTCCTGCTGAACAAGAAACCGTTCACGGCGCCCTACACGAAGACGTTTATGGACGTGCCTGTTGGCGAGCCGCTGCTCTACGTTGATTCGCGCGGACGGGTCGGGCTGGCGCTGAACGAGCGCAGTTTTTCCGCGGTGAACAAGATCACGCCTCCAGCACCCATTTTCATTCCGAAAAAAAGGGCGCTGCTCGGGGGGAAGTGATGCGGGAAGCTCGGCACATCCGTCGCGGGGTTTTGCTGTCACTCGGACGACCTGTTCGTCTAACCGGGCGACGGACTGGATTCGGGTGGTGTCGCCGCACGGGTCAGAGCGGCTAGATCGCTTCCGCCGGCAGTTTGCTCATCAAAGGTCAACTCAGGCTGCAGGGGCTTCGCGCCCCTGCATGGATTCCACCAGACCAACGGTGGCTCCCGGGGGATAAAGGAACAGGTCATGAACTTACGGACGGAAGTCTCTTTGGGATTGCGGTTGGGAGTGGTGCTTCTTTTTGCCCTCATCGTGAACGGAACTTTGGGGAATGTGGCGGCGCAATCTTTCCGCGGCGGAATTCGCGGGGAAATTACGGACGCGCACGGGCTGCCAGTTGCTGGAGCAAAAGTGACCGCGCGGAATCTGGGTACCAGCGAAACGCGCGAGGT
>Ga0207031_10122_pt1 | contig 18220 bp, 15 predicted proteins | sample Alteio_BWMinCont_37_FD_153278 | JGI IMG/M metagenome (GOLD analysis project Ga0207031, IMG submission 153278) | Enriched cells from forest soil in Barre Woods Harvard Forest LTER site, Petersham, Massachusetts, United States -... | ecosystem: Environmental > Terrestrial > Soil > Temperate forest >... | reverse complement strand
CACGAAGAGAGCCGTGGAATTCTCAGCCGGCTGTTCCACCTGGGAGGCGGAAGCAATAGCACGACGGCGGCGGCTAATCCCCAGGCGGGCGACACTGGGGCGGGAAGCGCTTCCAATCCGGATGGCGCCAAGCCCGGCGAGAAGAAAGACGGCGTGCTGAAGAAGTTTCTCTCCATTTTTAAGGGCAAAGACTCCAAGCCGGCAGATCCTCCGGACCCCCCGAAATAAGGGGCGCGGGAAACGGGATACGGGGCTCGGGACACGGGCGGAATTGACGATTGCCGATTGACGATTGACGAATGGCACGGAGCAGGATTCCTGATTTTGCATCCTTCGTTTGGGGGTTGGGGTTGTTTTCCCAGCTACCACCTGTGACCCGCCACCTACTGCTTGGCAACCCGCATTCGAGGAGCAGCCATGAAACCTCCGCTGCGATGTGCGAGTTTTTTGGGCTCGACGATTCTGATGGCGGGCCTTGGCTTCGCGGACGGTGGCCTGAGCAGAGCAACGGTGTTCAGCTCCGGCCAGGATGCTGCCCCAACCACGCCAGCGCCCGTCGCCGCCAGCCAGCCTCGCGAACTCACCCTGGAACAGCGTGCCGACGTCTTCATGGCGAGGAAGAATTTTGCCGACGCGGTGGATTATTACTACCGGGCGTTGAAGCAATCCAATTTCAATGATGCCGGGCTGTGGAACAAAATGGGCATCGCCTATCAGCAAGAGAGCAAGTATTACAGCGCGCGCAAAGCCTTCGCGCGGGCCACCCGCGCTAACAAGGATTTCGCGGACGCCTGGAACAACATTGGCACCACGCTCTTCGCGGAAAAGAGATACGGGAAATCGGTGCCCTACTACCAGCACGCCATCAAGCTGCGGGCCGATACCGCGGTGTTCCATTTGAACCTGGGCTCATCCTACCTGCGGCTTAAGAAATACGCTCTGGCCAGCCAGGAATTTGAGACCACTCTCAGCCTCGATCCCAAAGTCCTCTCTCCGGATTCCCGGGTCGGCACGGTGGTTCACGCCAGTGGTTCCGACGTGGATTACTACTTCTACATGGCCAAGGCGCTGGCTTCCAAAGGCCGGGCGGAGAATGCCGTGCGCTTCCTGCGCCGGGCTCTGGAGGACGGCTACAGCAACCTGACGGCGATTGCTGACGACCCCGACTTCAAGAAGATCAGCCAGGACCCGGCGTTTGTGGAACTCATGCGGAACCTCCCGGTCGCCATCAAGAATTAGATGGGCCGGAAGCCGCCAGCAGGGCAGCGCAGTTCTGTGCAGTGTTATAATGTTGCGGTCGGGTTAATTTCTCATGCGAAGAACGTTCGGACTCCTTCTGCTTCTGTTGTTGTGCCCCTGGCAGCTTCATGCCTCGTCGGAGGTGCGGTCACTATTGGTCTTTCCCTTTGAGAATCTGAGCCCCCGCGCCGATTTGAGCTGGATATCGGAAAGTTTCGCGCAGGTCCTTTCCTCGCGCCTGACCCAACCGGACACGTATGTTCTGGATCGCGATGAGCGCAACGCCGCCTACGCCCAGATGGGGATGCCTCTGGACGCTCCCCTGACTCTCGCCAGTGAGTTCAAGGTGGCGCAAATTCTGGGCGTGGATTGGGCCATTCTGGGCAACTTCGATGTTACGGAAAATCGCCTGACAGCGCATGCGCAACTGCTCAACGTGAAACTTCTGAAGCTTTCCCCGCCCATCGAAGTTACCGGAGACTTAACCGAGCTGGTGGACCTTCAGACGAGGCTGGCCTGGCGGCTGCTCGCTACGCACGACCCCGGTTTCACCGTCGGCAACGAGGACGACTTCCTGAAACGCTTTCACGATATCCGCCTGGACGCGTACGAGAATTACATTCGCGGCCTGGTGGCCGCCGATAACGCCAGCCGCCTGCATTTCTTTACCGAAGCCGAGCGCCTGGACCCTTCTGACCACGGCGCGGCCTTCGCCCTGGGAAAATATTATTTTGAGCAGAAGGATTACGAGAACTCCTCGCAGTGGCTGGGGAAAATGGAGCCGTCCGATCTGGACTATGACGAGGCGTTGTTCCTGCGCGCGGTGGATGAATTTTTCCTGGGGCACGAAGCGGTGGCGGAGAAAGACTTTGAGGCTTTGGCCAAGCTTCTGCCTCTGGACGAGGTTTCCAATAATCTCGGAGTGCTGCAGGCCCGCCATGGCCGCTATGACGAGGCTTTGGCCAATTTCAATCGCGCCTATCAAAGCAACCCTTCCGATGTGGATTTCTGCTTTAACCGCGGGGTGGCCCTGTGGGATGAGAAGCGCTACCCTGAGGCGGCAGAGTCACTGCAGGCGGCGCTTGACGCCAATCCCGATGATGCCGAAGCCCATACGTTGATGGCTCTGGTTGCCGGCAAGATGGGTGATGCGGCGGCAGAGAAAGTGGAACGCGATTGGCTGGAGGAACATGAGGTGGGGACGGCGGCCAGCCCCACCGGCGACGTGCTCCCCGCGCCTCGGATCAAGAAGATCTACGATGGCCGCGCCTTCCGGTTTCTGGAGATGACCCTTCACAACGCCATGGCGCGGCACCTGGTGCAGGCGGAGAAGCAAGCGCAGATTGATGCCCACCTCGCCGCGGGCAGAAAGTTTCTTGCGGACAAGCAATATAGCGATGCGGAACGCGAACTGGCGGAGGTTGCCTCCCTGTCCCCGGATGACCCCTGGGTGCACAATCTGCTGGCCCAGGCGCTGCAGGCGGAAGGCAAGAATCATGAAGCCGCCGCGGAGCTCCAGGCTACCCTGAAGCTGCAGGACAGCGCGGAAGCGCACCTTTCCCTGGCGCAGGTTTACCTTTCCCTGAACCAGCCTGACCTGGCGCGCGCGCAGGCGCAGGCCGCGCTCACGCTGGAACCGGGCAACGCCCTGGCCGCACAGCTGGTGCAGCAAACCCAAGCCGGCCCTCCGGCTGCAAGGAAAACACCTTGAGCCGCAGAATCCTGCGCACCGCACTCTACTTGCTGTTTGCGCTCGCCTTCACCCTACCCTGTCAGGAAATTCGCGCTGCGCGGCCCCGCCCACTGGTGGTGGAAATCAAACTCGACAAGATGATTCATCAGGTCAGCGCGGATTTTGTGGAGCGCGCCATTCGCCACGCCAATGAGGAAAATGCCGACGCCATCCTGCTGGAGCTCGACACTCCAGGCGGATTGGTAACCTCCACGCAGGAACTTGTTCAGGCCATCTACGCCTCGCACGCACCAGTGATTACCTACGTCGCGCCCAGCGGCTCGAGCGCCGCGTCGGGGGGCTTCTTCGTCCTGCTGGCGGGCGACCTGGCCGTCATGGCGCCCGGCACCAACACCGGCGCCTCCCACCCCGTGATGATATTGGGAGGGGAGCCGAACAAGACCATGAGCGAGAAGATTGAGAGCGACCTGGCCTCGTACATTCGCTCTATCGCACAAAAACGCGGGCGCAACGTGGCGCTGGCGGAAGACGCGGTGCGCAAGAGCTCGTCTTTCACAGATAAGGAAGCGTTGGAGGGCAAACTGATTGACGCCGTGGCTGCTTCGCCGCGCGAGATATTTGCCCAGTACGACGGCAAAGCGGTGCAGCGATTCAACGGCGCCAGTACGACTGTGCACCTGGCCGACGCGGAAATCGAAACCTACCCGATGACCCATATTGAGACGCTGCTGGCGCGGGTGGCGGATCCCAACATTGCTTTCCTTTTGGGCGCTATCGGATTGGCCTGCCTCTATCTGGAGTTCACCCATCCCGGCACGGTGGCGCCGGGCGTGGTGGGAGCGATTTCACTGGTGCTGGCGCTGTATGCGTTCAACTTTCTGCCCATCAATTACGCCGGGGTATTGCTGATCCTCACGGCGCTGGCGCTGTTTGCGCTGGAGGCCAAGCTGACTTCACACGGTGTGCTGGCGGCAGGAGGAGTGGTGGCCCTGGTGCTGGGCGCCATGATCCTGGTCAAATCGCCCTGGCCGGAAGCACGCATCCACTTTTCCACCGCCTTGACCGTGGCGCTGCCGCTGGGAATCATCACGGTCATCCTGCTGCGCTTTGCCATTGCCGCCAAGCGGCGCAAAGCCGTTACCGGTGAGGCGGGAATGATCGGGTTGGTGGGCGTGGCGCAGACTGACCTTGACCCGGAGGGTAAGATCATGGTGCGCGGCGAAATTTGGGGAGCGCGTGCGGCAACCCGCATCCCGCAAGGCGCGCGCGTCCTCGTCCGGAATATTGAGGGCCTGACCTTGGTGGTTGAGTCAGCGGCGGAAACCCGGTAGACTGCCCATCGTCAGAAAGCACGTAGGGGCGCCCCTTGTGGGCGCCCTGGTGGAGGGCACCCACAAGGCGTGCCCCTACGAAGTTCCACAGGATTCTTGAATTGAGAAGTGAGTGACAAAAGCCGCCATGATGCGGCAAGGAGTTCGTTATGGGTACTCTTGTGATAGTTGGAGCGGTTATTCTTTTTATGTGGGTTTCATCCTGCCTGAATGTAATGCGGGAATATGAGCGGGCCGTCATTTTCCGTCTGGGACGGCTGCAGAAGCCGGACAAGGGGCCGGGACTTATCTTCATCCTGTGGCCGATTGACAAACTGGTGCGGGTTTCCCTGCGCGTTGTGGCGTGGGATATGCCACCGCAGGATATCATCACCCGTGATAACGTTTCGCTGAAGGTCAATGCGGTGGTTTATTTCCGCGTGATCAGCGCCCAGCAGGCCTACGTGGAACTGGAAAATTACCGTTATGCCGTCGAGCAATTGGCACAAACCACGTTGCGTTCGGTTTTGGGCGAAGTTGAGTTGGACGATCTGCTGTCGCAGCGCGAGAAGCTGAACACCCGCCTGCAATCCATCCTGGACGAGCACACGGAGCCCTGGGGCATTAAAGTGACCAAGGTGGAAGTGCGCCAGGTGGACCTGCCGCAGGAAATGCAGCGCGCCATTGCCGCGCAGGCCGAAGCCGAGCGCGAACGCCGCGCCAAGATCATCCACGCCGACGCCGAATTCCAGTCTTCCGCAAAACTCGCCGAAGCCGCCGCCGTCATCGCTCAACAACCCGTCGCCATCACCCTGCGATACCTTCAGACGCTGGTGGAAATAGGAACGGAAAAGAACACTACGGTGGTCTTCCCGGTTCCCGTGGAACTGCTCAGCGTGCTGATGGGCAAAGGATTGATCCCGCCGGTGCTGGAAGTTGACAAGAAGTAGCGCCAGTTGTAGCGGTGCGACATGTTCCCGTTTCATTGACGCACTACTTTAGCTCAGGAGGAGCACGTGCCAACGGAGGTCCGGGAAAACGAGGAAAGAAGCCATTCCGCGCGGTACTTAATCCTCATTTTTCTTATTTGCGTTATCGTCTGCGCTGTTTTCTTTTCCATGGGATTCCTGGTGGGCTTTAACGAACGCGGCTCCCACTCGGCTCCTCCCACGGAGGTTATTAATACGCCGGCCGCTATTCCTCCCACGGTCAATCCGCCGCCGGATAGCGGGCAGGCTGCTCCGCCTGCCACGAGTCACGCGCCTGCCAGCGCCGAGCCGGAGAATGAAGTCATTCCTCCCGGTGGGGGAATAACTCCTGCTCCCCCGGGGACTAAGCCGCAGGCCACTCCATCTCCGAACGAACACCCCCAGACGCAGACCAAGCCGGCCGCCAATCCCGCTCCTACGGCCACGCCGGCTCCGGGCGAGGTGGGAGAAGGCATTACACTTCAGGTGGCGGCGCTACGAACCAAACAGGATGCCGAGGCACTGGTAAATATACTGAAGGGACGGGGTTATCCCGTCTTCATGGTATCGCCGGAATACGCGCACGCCGACGATAATCTTTTCCGCGTGCAGGTGGGACCTTTCAAGACTCGGGACGATGCGGACAAAGTGCGGGACAAACTGACGCAGGAAGGGTTTAAACCGTTTGTCAGGCACTAGCGATTTTGGAGTTTAGATTTTAGATTTTGGATTAGAAGTGCTCATGGGTCATAAGTAATTTCAATTCGTCAGTTTTCCCTGTCGCAAGTGCGACGTTGGCTTCGGCTGTTCAATACTTCCCCAAACGAGTTTCAGGACGCTAGTGCTTAATCCAAAATCCAAAATTCAGAATCTAAAATCGTTCGCGGCTGCGGCGCTCAGCGGCATTCTGCTGGTGGTTTGCTTTCCTAAAATCCACTGTCCCGGGATCGTGTGGGTGGCTTGCCTGCCGTTGCTCGCGGCGCTGGCGGTTGAGACTCGACTGAAGCACGCATTCTTGCTTGGTTATGTGTGTGGCGCGTTTTACTTTGCGGGCAACTGCTACTGGTTCCTCACGGTCACGGAATCCTACGGCCACTTGTCATCCTGGCTGGCCGTCTTAGTTCTGATTGGTTTCGTCATCATTGACTCGGTTTTCTTCGGCGGGTTCGGCCTCGTCATAGGGTGGGCGGCGCGGCGCTCGCCCGGGTGGGCGCTGACGCTCAGTCCGTTTCTTTGGGTAGCCATGGAATTGGCTCGAACCTACCTGATCACCGGATTCCCCTGGGACCTTTTGGGATACGCCGTGCAAGCGGAGGGCGTGCGGCAGATCGCCTCCGTCACCGGCGTGTATGGACTTTCGTTCCTGCCAGTGGCCACTAGCGCCCTGGGGGCGTGGGCGGTGGTCGCCAGCGTGCCGCGGACGAAATTGGAAACTGGAAACTCGAAACTAGAAACTTCAAATTCGAAACTGGAAACTGGAAATTGGAAACTGGAAACTCGAAATTTGAAACTCGAAATTCGAAACTCGGGGCCGGCAACGGGTTTTGCTGCGCTTTCGGAGGAACAGGGCGAGTTTCCAGTTTCCAGTTTCCAGTTTCGAAAATTCATGCCCTCGGCGCTAACTCTTGGCGCCTTGTCGTGCTGGATCGCGCTCTTGCTTGTGGCCCAATCGCGGCTGGCGCCGCCTCGTGCGGTAGAGGGCAAAGAGCTGGCGATTCTGATTCAACCTAATGTGCCGCTCGACGATGCGGAGATGGAAAGATGGTCTCCCTGGCGCGACCCCACCGAGCTTCGGCAGCTCGTGCAATTCAGCATCGATGCGGTCAATCGAAACGTGGACGCCCCAATCCAAAATCCAAAATCTAAAATCCAAAATCCCCCCGCCGACCCGCCATTGCTAATCTGGGCGGAAAACCCAGCCCCGTTTTTCTTCACCCGCGATCCGGTATTTCACAGCGCCATGGAAAACCTGGCGCGGCAGACGCACACCATCCTGATTGCAAACACCATCATTCCGACGGATGGGCAGGAAGATGCGATTACCAATAGCGCCGTGACGCTTGATCCCGACGGCCGCGAAATCGCGCGCTATGATAAAATTCATCTGGTCCCTTTCGGCGAGTATGTGCCGGGGTGGGCGCTGCCGGGTCTGGTGCACAAGATCACTTCCGAGGTGGGAAACTTCGTTCCCGGAACCAGCTATCCGGTGGCCAGGTCTGCGGGCGGCGGGATTGGCGTCTTCATCTGTTACGAGGCGATCATTCCCCAACTGGCGCGGAAGCTGGTGGCGAACGGCGCGGGCGTGCTGGTGAATATCTCCAATGATGCCTGGTATGGTGATTCGGCAGCCGCTTATCAACACCTGGAAATGGCCCGGCTGCGCGCCATTGAGAATCATCGCTACCTGCTGCGCGCCACCAACAACGGCCTGACCACGCTGATCGATCCCTATGGCCGGGTGCTGAAGCAAATCCCGCGCTACCAGCGGCTGGCGATGCCGGCGAACTTTGATTTTGAAACGGAAGTGACGTTTTACACGGCCCATGGCGATCTGTTCGCGTGGATGTGCGCAATGATCGGGACCCTGCTGCTAATCGGCGGCGCGCAATGGGAAGAGCAAGTCAAAAGGCAAAGTGCAAAAGGCAAAGTGCAAAAGTAAAGGCACCGTCGCGTTGACCGCTGAATGCTTAGCACCGATCGCCACTGACGACTGACAACTTTCTTTAAGGAGTCCCTGTGACCGAAGAATTACAACGCGAATTTGACGAGCTCAAGAAACGATCCGCTGACATTCGGAGTTTTCTTTGACGCTCCCGCACGCCGCAAGGAACTGGCACTCCTCGAAGAGCAAATCGCCCAACCTCAATTCTGGCAGGACCAGGAAGCTTCCCAGCGGATTCTGACGGCTCGCAAGCGCCTGATGGAAACGGTGGAGGCTGATGACAAGCTGGCCGGCCATCTTGCCGACATGGAGGCGTATTTCGAGCTCTCGCGCGAAGGCGAGAACATTGGCGCCGAGCTGCGCAGCGAACTCGACAAACTGCAAAAGCACGTGGACCTGCTGGAAACGGAAACCCTGCTGAGCGGCGAAAGCGATCACCTGAACGCCATCGTGACCATACATCCCGGCGCCGGGGGCACGGAATCGCAGGACTGGGGTGACATGCTGCTGCGCATGTACCAGCGCTGGACGGAAACGCGCGGCTTTAAATTCACTCTAAATGATTACCAGCCGGGCGATGAGGCAGGCTTGAAATCCGCCACCTTTATGGTGACCGGAGAATACGCTTACGGCCTGCTGCATGGTGAAACCGGCGTGCATCGCCTGGTGCGCATTTCGCCCTTTGACGCGGCACAGCGGCGGCATACGTCATTCGCGTCGGTCTTCGTCAGCCCGGAAATCGACGACTCCATCACCATTGATATTAAACCTGATGAACTGCGGGTCGATACTTACCGCTCGGGGGGAAAAGGGGGCCAGCACGTCAACACCACGGATTCAGCCGTGCGCATCACTCACATTCCCACCGGCGCCGTGGCCCAATGCCAGAATGAACGGTCGCAACATCGCAATCGTGAAGTGGCCATGAAGATGTTGCGTTCGCGGCTTTACGAACTGGAACTGCGGAAGCGGCGGCAGGTTTCCGACAAACTTGAGGCTTCCAAAGCCGACATTGATTTCGGCAGCCAGATTCGCTCCTACGTTCTGCACCCGTACCGGCTGGTGAAGGACCATCGGACGAAATTCGAAGTCGGCGATGCTGACCGCGTGCTTAACGGCGACCTTGACCCGTTTATCAAGACGTATCTGCTCTCGCAGCGGGGTGGAGCAAAGCCCGGCGCGCAAGAGTAGATTTCGGACATTTTGACCCATTCTTAGGGTTGTGAAAAGCAACGCTTACGGCCTATGATGCCAAGCTTTTGAAAACCGATGAACGGCTCACAACCCTAATGAACCCTTGTAAAGCCGATTTTCCGCACTTCAGTGCGCGAAACGTCAAATGGGCCTGAAATCGTTGACACTCTCGTTTCGCGAGTGCTACAGTATTTGTTTGTATTGAATCCAAATTTCTTAACTGAGAAGAAGGAGGCTCTTGGATTTGAGCGAGCCTAAAGACCACCATCTGTTTACCTCTGAATCTGTAACTGAAGGTCACCCCGACAAAATTTGCGATCAGATATCCGACGCGGTTCTTGACGCCGTCCTTTCCACCGATCCGCTGGGCCACGTCGCCTGCGAGTCCATGGTGAAGGACCGCTCTGTTTATGTCATGGGTGAAATCACAACTACGGCCAAGCCGGACATTGAGAAGCTGGTGCGTGAAACCGTGCTGGGAATCGGCTACACCGACGAGACGGGCGGCTTCACCGCCAAGAGTTGCCAGGTCACTGTCAACCTGACCCGCCAGAGCCCCGACATCAATCAGGGCGTGGTTACGGGTGGAGCAGGCGACCAGGGGTTGATGTTCGGCTACGCCTGCAACGAGACGCCGGAACTGATGCCGTTCCCCATCATGACGGCACACAAGCTCTGCCTGAGATTGGCGGAAGTGCGGCGCGAAGGCACTCTGGATTTCGTGCGGCCGGATGGAAAATCGCAAGTGACGGTGGAGTATGACGGCTGCCGGCCTGTACGCGTCGATGCCGTGGTGGTTTCCACTCAACACGCGGCGAGCGTCAGCACGGAAACGCTGCGCGAAGGCGTGCTGGAATGCGTCATCAAGCCGGTCATCCCCTCTCATCTGCTGGACTCCAAGACCAAGTACCACATCAATCCCACTGGACGCTTTGTAACCGGCGGTCCCGTGGGTGATTCCGGCCTGACCGGGCGCAAAATCATCGTGGATACCTACGGCGGCACGGCGCATCACGGCGGCGGCGCCTTTTCCGGAAAAGATCCCACCAAGGTCGATCGCTCCGCGGCCTACATGGCGCGCTACATTGCCAAGAACATCGTCGCAGCCGGAATCGCCGACCGCGCGGAAGTGCAGCTTGCCTACGCCATCGGAGTTGCCGATCCGGTCTCGGTTATGGTTGACACGTTCGGCACCGGGCAAATCGATCAGAACCAACTCGAAAGTCTCATTCGCAAACATTTCAAATTGACTCCGCAGGGAATCATTGAGTCGCTCAAGCTGTTGCGACCTGTGTACAAGAAAACCGCGGCTTATGGCCACTTTGGCCGCCCTGACCCCGACTTCACGTGGGAGAAGACTGACAAAGCCGCAATCCTGAAGAAAGAGGCTGGACTATAGATGGCGTCGACCAAGAAATCAGCTGGAGATGTAAAGAGCCTGGGCCTTGCTGCCAAGGGAAAGTTAAGAATTGAATGGGCCAATCAATGGATGCCCGTACTCCAAATCATCCGTAAGCGCTTCCTGAAGGAGCGCCCGCTTAAAGGCGTGAGGATTTCCGCCTGCTTGCATGTGACCACCGAAACCGCGAACCTGGCCATTACGCTGCGTGATGGTGGCGCGGATGTTGTGTTGTGCGCTTCCAATCCTCTGAGCACCCAGGATGACGTGGCCGCATCCCTGGTAAAGGATTACGGAATTCCGACCTACGCCATCAAGGGCGAAAACAAGAAAACCTATTACTCCCATATCGTTGTGGCGCTGGATCACAAACCCCAGATCACCATGGATGACGGCGCCGACCTGGTTACGATGATTCTGAGCAAGCGCCAGGATCTGTTGCCCGGAGTTTTGGGCGGCACGGAAGAGACCACCACCGGCGTCATTCGACTGCGGAGCATGGCTCTGGAAGGCGTGCTGAAGTTCCCCATCATCTCCGTGAACGATGCGGACACCAAACATCTGTTCGACAACCGCTACGGCACCGGTCAATCGACAATTGACGGTGTGCTGCGCGCCACCAATTTGCTGATCGCCGGCAGCCGCGTGGTTGTTTGCGGATACGGCTGGTGCGGGCGCGGCGTGGCCATGCGCGCCAAAGGCCTGGGCGCGGATGTGATCATTACCGAAGTCAATCCCACCAAAGGCCTGGAAGCCATAATGGATGGCTTCCGCGTTATGCCTCTCAGCGAAGCGGCAAAGATCGGCGACGTCTTCATCACCGTCACGGGAAACAAATCCGTGGTGGCAGCCCAGCATTTTAAAGCCATGAAGGATGGCGCGGTGGTGGCAAATTCCGGCCACTTCAACGTGGAAATTGACATTCCGGCCCTGGAAAAACTCGCGGTATCGAAGCGCACCACCCGTGAATATGTGGATGAATACACGCTGCGGGGCGGGCGGAAGATTTACTTGCTGGGCGAAGGCCGCCTGATCAATCTGGCCGCGGCAGAAGGCCATCCCGCCGTGGTGATGGACATGAGCTTTGCTGACCAGGCGCTTTCCGTCGAGTACATGGTGAAGAATTCGAAGAAGCTCGCAGCCAAGGTTTACCCTGTCCCCGCCGACATCGATCAAAATGTGGCGAAACTCAAACTGCAATCCCTGGGCGTCAACATTGATACTCTGACGCGCGAGCAGGCGAAGTATCTTGCCTCCTGGTCGGAAGGCACTTAGAAAAACAGCCGACAAGCGAACAGCGAACAGCCGGCAAACACTGTCGGCTGTTGGCTCCCGCTACGGCTGGAAGCTAACGGCAATCTATGAAGCAATTTGCTACCTGGGCCCTTGATACCGCAGTTGCGCGCGGGGCCACGTACGCCGAAGTCAGAGTTCTCGATACACGCCAGCGCTATCTTTCCACCAAAAATGGGCAAACATCCCAGGTCAGGGATTCGCAGTCCCTGGGACTGGGAATCCGCGTGATTGCCAATGGGGGATGGGGTTTTGCCTCCACCGATATACTGACCCATGCGGACGTTGACCGGGCCGCGGCATTGGCCGTGGAAATCGCACTCGCCAGTGCTTTGACCAAGAAGAAAGACGTCTTCCTGGTTCCCGAGAAAAAAATCGTGGACCATTGGGCAGCGCCCTGCCGAATCGACCCGTTCAAAGTTCCCTCCTCCTCCTGCCTGGAACTCCTGCTGAAAATCGACAAGGAATTGCGCAGTGTGCCGGGCGTGACGCTGGCCGAAGCCGCCATGGATTTTCGCCGCATCGAGCAACTCTTCCTTTCCAGCCTGGGATCGGAAATCTACCAGCTGAAAACCCAGACGGGTACCGGATATGTGGCCACGTCCTTTGCCGGCAATGAAATCCAGCGGCGGTCCTATCCGAATTCTTTCGGCGGGCAATATCAGAACAAGGGTTATGAACTGGTGGATGAATTGAAGCTCGTGGAAAATGCACGCCGCGTGGCGGAGGAGTCGGTGGCGTTGCTGAAGGCTGATCAATGCCCCGCCGGCGAGCGCGATATCATTCTGGATAGCTCGCAACTGGGCCTGCAAATTCACGAATCCGTCGGCCATCCAATTGAGCTTGACCGCGTGCTGGGCACTGAAGCCAACTTCGCTGGGATGAGTTTCCTGACCCTCGAAAAGCTGGGCAGCCTCAAGTACGCTTCCGACATCGTGAACGTCGTCGCTGACGCCACTCCCGCGCACGGGCCGGGCCTAGGAACTTTCGCTTATGATGATGAAGGTGTTCCCGCCCAGTGCACTCCCGTCATCAAGGACGGCCTGTTTGTAGGTTACCTCAGTTCGCGCGAGACGGCCTCGTCCGTCGGCCTGGAGCGATCCAGCGGATCGATGCGCGCGGAGAGCTGGAACCGCATTCCCCTGATCCGTATGACCAACGTCAGCATCCTTCCCGGAACCTGGAAGCCGGAGGATCTAATTGCTGACACTGACGACGGCATTTGCATGGAAACCAACCGAAGCTGGTCGATTGACGACCGGCGCTACAATTTCCAGTTTGGCACGGAAATCGGATGGGAGATTCGCGGCGGCAAGAAGACTCGCATGCTGAAGAACCCCAGCTACGGCGGCATTAGCACCGACTTCTGGAATTCCTGCGACGCCATCTGCGGACCCGATTACTGGACGTTGTGGGGCACTCCCAATTGCGGCAAGGGCCAACCCATGCAGACCATGGGCACAGGCCACGGAGCCGCACCAGCGCGCTTCCGCAAAGTACAAGTGGGAGTTGCTTACCCTGGATGAAGACCGAAACTCGAAACTGCAAACTGGAAACTCGCGCGATTTGACGAGTTTCGAATTTCGATTTTCGAGTTTCATGTTTGGCCAGTAGATCGCCAAATGGCCCAATGAACCAATGAATCTGACACGACAACGCGCGGAAGAAATCTTTGACAAAGTCCTGAAGTATTCCACGGCCGATGAAACCGAGGCCATGATCTCCTCGACCTCCTACGCCCTCACCCGCTTCGCCAACAACATGATTCATCAAAACGTGGCGGAGGAGAGCTCATCGCTATCGGTCCGCCTGGTCAGTGAAGGACGCATGGCCCGGGCCAGCACCAATCGATTTGAAGAAGCTTCCATCCGCCAGCTTTGCGAGAATGCGCTGGCGCTGGCTCGTCTGCAGCCGCCCGAACCCGCCTTGCTGCCCATGCCAGGGCCCCAGACGTATCGTGCCCTCGGCCGTTTCTTCAACGAGACCGCGCAACTAACGCCGCAGACGCGGGCAGAGACCGTGGCCCAGGTGGTGGCGCGTGCGGAAAAAGACGGGCTGACGGCCGCGGGAGTTTTTTCCAGCGGGGCGTACGCTTACGCATGAAAGCCTATCACGAAGAAACTATGTCGGAGTTTTCCGTCACCATGATGGGAGACTCCAGTTCCGGCTGGGCCAAGAGGACCGCGCCCTACTGGATGGAGCTGGAACCTGTGGAACTGGCGGAGCGTGCCGCGCAAAAGGCCCTGGCCAGCCGCGAACCGCGCGAGGTTGAGCCCGGCCGCTACACTGTGATCCTTGAGCCTTCCGCGATGCTTGACCTGTTGGGCTTTATGATTCAGGATTTCAGCGGACAGGCCGTGCAGGAGCAGCGCAGTTGCTTTACGGGCCGCGTGGGGCAGAAGGTATTCGGCAGCAACATCAACCTTCGCGATGATGTCTTTCACCCTTTGCAGACCGGCGCTCCCTTTGATGGTGAGGGAATTCCCCGCCAGCGCGTGCCGATCGTCGAGAAGGGCGAAGTAAAGAACCTGGTTTATTCCCGCCAGACTGCGCACAAATTGGGTGTGCAGCCCACTGGCCATGGCTTTCCGCTTCCCAATGAGTTGGCGGAAGCTCCCCTGAATATTGTCATGGACGGAGATCGATCCAGCGTGGACGACATGATCAAATCCACGGAACGCGGCTTGCTGGTGACGCGCTTCTGGTACATTCGCGAAGTGGACCCTTACAAGAAGATACTGACCGGCATGACGCGCGATGGCACATTCTGGGTTGAAGACGGGCAAATCCGGCAGGGCGTGAGAAACTTGCGGTTCAATCAGAGCCTGGTGGACATGCTGGGCCAGGTGGAAATGATGAGCTCGCCGCAGCGCACCGCCGGAGAAGAGTCGTTTGAAATGGTTGTGCCCGCAGCCAAGATTCGCGATTTCAATTTCGCTTCCACCACCAAATACTGAGTCGGCAATCCCCTGCGCCTTGACAACCTCAATGAGCGGGTGTTAGATGAATTATTGCCTCCACGGCGCTATCGTCTAGGGGTTAGGACGTCAGATTCTCAATCTGAAAACCCGGGTTCGATTCCCGGTAGCGCTACCAAATCCTCAACTTAGCATTTCAGCCGCATAAACAAAGGCAATGACCGGCGCCAACGCAGGTCGTCCATCAATCAGCCGGAAACCAGCCGTGGGCGGACAGTTTCCGAAATGGCTCCGCTGCAACAGCCATCCATTGATTTAAACCGAGGGGTTTGATAGATTCTTCCCAGGACTTAAGGTCAATCTAAAATATGAGCCGGGAGCTTCCCATACTGGAAATCCCGGCTAGAAAGCTCGCGAAGTCCGGCGGTGTACAACAGCGCGAACCAACGTATGCGCGGGATTCTCGGCGACTGCGGCGAGCCAGAGACACCAAGTCCCAAAGATTCTGCGGGACACCCGTCACCCGGCGCTGATCAAACTGTGGAGCTTCCGACGGCGCAGAAAAACCAAAACCTGGGAGCCGAGACGGGAGCCACCTTTCTGCCTGCAAGCCGAGTTCGGGGCTGAGACTACTTGCCCGTTCCAGGGAGATCAGGAATGCATCGTCAAGTTGAAAGTCTGAGTCGCGGAGAGAAACGAAGCGGTGAATCCCACCCTGAACTCCTTTTATCCGTCTCCGTTTGTCTCCTTATTTGCTGTTTACTCCAAGTTGCCGCCGGCTCAATGCTCTTCGGTGCGAGCCCCGCCGGCACAAGTAGCAATCCGCAGCCGAGCCTGACGAGCCTTTCGCCGACCTCTGCCACGGCGGGGGCCGCGGCCCAGACCCTGATCATCAATGGGACGAAATTCCTTTCCACCTCGACGGTCACCTACAACAAGGCGGCCCACACCGCAACCTACGTAAGCTCAACGCAGTTGAAGATCACCCTGAGCACCAGCGACCAGGCGACGGCAGGAACGTATGCGGTGGTGGTGACGAATCCTACCCCGGGCGGGGGCGCATCGAACTCGATGATTTTCACCGTGGACAATTCCAAGCCGACCATCACCAGCCTTTCGCCGACCTCTGCCACGGCGGGGGCCGCGGCCCAGACCCTGATCATCGATGGGACGAAATTCCTCTCCACCTCGACCGTCACCTACAACAAGACGGCCCACACCGCAACCTACGTAAGCTCAACGCAGTTGAAGATCGCCCTGAGCACCAGCGACCAGGCGACGGCAGGAACGTATGCGGTGGTGGTGACGAATCCTACCCCGGGCGGGGGCGCATCGAACTCGATGATTTTCACCGTGGACAATTCCAAGCCGACCATCACCAGCCTTTCGCCGACCTCTGCCACGGCGGGGGCCGCGGCCCAGACCCTGATCATCGATGGGACGAAATTCCTCTCCACCTCGACCGTCACCTACAACAAGACGGCCCACACCGCAACCTACGTAAGCTCAACGCAGTTGAAGATCGCCCTGAGCACCAGCGACCAGGCGACGGCAGGAACGTATGCGGTGGTGGTGACGAATCCTACCCCGGGCGGGGGCGCATCGAACTCGATGATTTTCACCGTGGACAATTCCAAGCCGACCATCACCAGCCTTTCGCCGACCTCTGCCGTGGCTGGGGCCGCGGCGCAGACCCTCACCATCAATGGCACGAATTTCCTCTCCACCTCGACGGTGTTTTACGGCGAAGTGCTCCACACTGCAACCTTGGTAAGCTCGACGCAGTTGACGATCACCCTGAGCGCCAGCAACCAGGCCCTGGGAGGAAATTACAAGGTGGAGGTGGTCAATCCTAGGCCAGGCGGCGGCGCATCGAACTTGGTGAATTTCGCCGTAGACAATCTCGCGCCGACCATTACGAGCCTGTCACCGACCTCGGCCGTGGCTGGGGCAGCCGCCCAGACCCTCACCATCAATGGCACGAATTTCCTCTCCACCTCGACGGTGTCTTACCACGGAGTGCTCCACACTCCAGCCTTGGTAAGCTCGACGCAGTTGAAGATCACCCAGAGCACCAGCGACTTGGCCACGGCAGGAAATTACCCCGTGGTGGTGACCAATCCTTGGCCAGGCGGCGGCGCATCGAAGGTGAATTTCGTCGTCACGGGTCCTCTAGCCGTTCTTTCACCCACGAGCTTCACCTTTGCTAGCCAGCCCGCTACAACGAGCAGCTCGCCTGAGCACTTTACCCTCAGCAACACCGGCAATGACACCTTGACGATCGCCAGCATCGGGTTCTCGGGTACCAATGCAGGCGATTTTATTCAGAACACCACCTGCGTCGCCACCCTGGCGGCAAATACCACCTGCACGATTGCTGTGGTCTTCACGCCACCCGCCAGTGGGGGCCGCAGCGGGACGCTGGTTGTCACCGACAACAGCGGCAACGTAGCGGGCACCACGCAATCCTCGACCCTGACCGGAACGGGTCTCCACGATGTGGTTCTAGCCTGGACGGCCAGTCCCACAAATGGGGTATCGGGCTATGATATCTTTCGCGGCACGACGTCGGGGGGAGAGAGCACGGCACCCCTCAATTCCTCGCGCGTCAATGCGACCAGTTATGTGGACACGAATGTGGCCGCAGGGACAACGTACTACTATGTGGTCACTGCCGTAGCTTCGAATGGCACCACGCAGAGTTCGGGCTCTAACGAAGCTTCAGCGACCGTGCCATCACCCTAACCTGGAGGTCGCCATCGTTGCGCCCTGAAATCCCCAGGTTAGACGCTGCCGGACGCCCGTGATTTCACTCCGTCCTGATACCACAGTTCTGAACCCAATAGCCAGCCCACTCCCTCTGACTCCAAACTCAGAGCGTCAACTGGTTTCAACGAGGAAGACACTCGACCCTCTTCATATTCCACATAATCAGGCCCAGTTTGCATGAGGCGCGGATGACCCACGACCACCTGGACGCCGTCGCCAACTGGCTTTCCTACGAGGCTTCGCCTTCTTCTGCCGCCGTGTGGGTCGTGAGCACGGCTACCCGGATACCTTCTCTCGCCAGTTATGATCTCCAGCCGCCGTGTCACATCGCGGTTCTGGGTATATACCGCATCGACCTGCACCTTCCTGCCGCGCTCGAGCTAGGATTTGATTCCCTCCACCAAGCGCCGCTCCCTGGCGTAGACAAAGTCTTCATCCACGTCGCGGGTACCTTCCGGCCTTAACGGAAGTCAAAATCCGATCAAGCCCTGACCAAGGGACAACCCTCACCTTCAACATTCCAAACCAGTCTTTCATCATCCGCTACGACCGTTTCCGTGCATGAAATGTGGACCTCTGCACTCGCTTCATCACGGCAAATTGGCTTGACGAAGTGCGCGGCGGAGGGCCCGGAATGCTTCCTCGAATTCCGGCAGAATCGCCACCTGGTTCGCCGAGCGGCTCGACCACAGCGCTTTCAGCCGAGCTTCCATTTGAAGGATGGCAGGTTCGAAGTCTTTGCAGGGCCTCCCCCGAAAGTCAACCTTCTGGCACA
>Ga0207031_10171_pt1 | contig 18266 bp, 16 predicted proteins | sample Alteio_BWMinCont_37_FD_153278 | JGI IMG/M metagenome (GOLD analysis project Ga0207031, IMG submission 153278) | Enriched cells from forest soil in Barre Woods Harvard Forest LTER site, Petersham, Massachusetts, United States -... | ecosystem: Environmental > Terrestrial > Soil > Temperate forest >... | reverse complement strand
CCAATTTTGCTCTGTTGATTTACCCCGCTTTTCTAGTGGAGAAGGATGGCGAGTTGAAGCCGGAGTACAAGGTGAAGAAGGATTCCCCGCCAATGTTCTTCGCTCACTCCACGGACGATCCCATCACGAGAGAGAATAGCGTGTCGATGTATCGGGCTTTGAAGAAGAACAACGTGCCGGCCGAATTGCACCTCTACGCTACTGGCGGACACGGTTATGGGATCAGCAAAGTACCGCACCCATGCGCATCGTGGCCTGACCGTGCTGCCGACTGGATGAAGGCGAGGGGACTCTTCGAGGAATCCGGTTCTCGTGAGGCAAAGAAATGATTATCGACCCAATCCAATGAACACCTTACCGCCAGTCCTGCTTTCCTACATCGCTGGCCTCAAGACCCACGATGTAGAAAAAATCGCCACAACTGTCTCGGAAGATCTCCGTTTCATCACGCAGGCTTCCACCGTAAACAAGGGACGGTTTCTGAGTTTCCTTCGCGCGCTGTATGCTGCTTTTCCGGATTGGTATTACGACCACGACAAACCCGAACTGCGAGACGACGGGATCGCAGTGAAGTGGCGACAGAGCGGGACGCATACTGGCACACTTGCCTTACCCGGCATGGTTGCGGTTCCAGCGACCGGCAAGAAGGTGACGATCCCGGAACAGTTTTTCTTCTACCGAGTGCGTGGCGACCTAATCGTGGAGATACGGCCCGAGCCAATCGCTGGCGGAGCACCGCAAGGGATATTCGAGCAGATCGGTGTGGAGTGGCCGTAAGCTTCCGCTGACCTGAACTTCCTGTTGGCCATCAAGCTCATAAAGTCCTGTGCTCCTCGAATAGCGATTTATTCGTATTTGAGAATTGAGCAATTGGGTAGTTCATTACGGAATTCTTTGAGTCCTGCCTCTGTCACCTTCGTGCTCGAAAGATTGATTTGTTTGAGTTGTTTGAGTCCTTTGAGCTCCTTTAACCCCACGTCCGTCATCCCGGTCTCCTGAAGGTCGAGATAATTGAGTTGCTTATGTTCTTTGAGTTCCTTTAAACCCGCATCTGTTACTTTGGTGGTGGAAAGGTAGAGAAGAGTGAGCTGTTTGAGTTCTTTGAGCTCCTTTAACCCCGCATCCGTTATATTGTTCGTCGAAATGTCGAGTTGTTTGAGTTCTTTGAGTTCTTTGAGTGCCTTCAACCCCGCATCCGTTATCTTGGTGGCACTAATGTGGAGAAAGTTGAGTTGTCTGAGCTCTTCGAGTCCCTTGATGCCTGCGTCCGTCACCTTGGTTAAGGAAAGAACCAGTCCAGTCAGTTCTTTCAGTTCTTTAAGTTCCTTCAGATCTGTTACTTCCGTGCCAAAAAGGTTGAGCGCTTTGAGTTGTTTCAATCCTCTGAGTTCCTTCAACCCTGTATCAGTTATTTTAGTGCCGTGAAGAGAGAGGTGAATGAGTTGTTTGAGTTCTTTGAGCTCCTTTAATCCCGCATCAGTTACTTCGGTGCAGGAAAAGTCTAACTCGGTGAGTTGTTTGAGTTCTTTGAGTTCCTTCAACCCGGTGTCAGTCACTTTCGTGAAAGATAGGTCGAGAGAAGTAAGTTGTTTGAGCTCTTTGAGTTCCTTTAACCCAGCATCCGTTACAAGATAGGAAAGTTTCAGATGATTCAGTTGTTTGAGTTCTTTGAGTTCCTTTAGCCCCGAATCCGATACCTTGGTGTCAGAAAGGTCCAGAAAAGTGAGCTGTTTGAGTTGTTTGAGTTGTTTTAACCCAGTGTCCATAACCAGAGTTGAAGAAAGGATGAGCGATTTTGTGTCCAACGGGATTTCCTGATAAACCCCAGGTATCGTGATAGTTGGTGCTTCCTGCGTAAGCCCGGACGCCGACCCGCCAAGCAGCAGGACGCCTGTGAGCCAAACTGCGAATATGCGGGAGATGGAGGCACCTGTTTCTTGTGGTGAATGTGGACTTCATGGTATCAGACCAAAATCGGCTGTCAAAGAACTTACTTCGTTCCCGGATCGTCGCTCATGACTCGCTGCCAGTCATACCTGGTCTTGCCGTCTTTGTCGAGTAACTATGGACGGGCAACGACTATCTTGTCCGTGCTAGGGCGGCCACCCATGTCAACCTCTCATTTGAATAGAATCTCCACACAACCCCTTCGCACTCAGGCACCAATCCAACACGGAGCCCATGCGCACGATCCTCATTCTTTCGGCACTTGCAATTGCCACCCCACTCCAGGCTGATGAGATGGATGGATTTACGCCGCTCTTTGACGGCAAGACGCTCGAAGGGTGGACATTCATCGTCAAACCGGACAAGGAGGGCAAGCGTGCCGATCCCAAAGACACCTGGAGTACAGCCGACGGCATCATTCGCTGCACCGGCAAGCCGAACGGTTGCATGGTCACAAAAAAGGAATACGCCGACTATGTGCTGAAGGTGAAGTGGCGCTGGCCCGCCGAGGGCAAGGGCGGTAACAGCGGCGTACTGATTCACGTTCAGGACGAGAAATACTGGCCCACGTCAATTGAAGCACAAATGCTCATCGGCCGTGCCGGCGATTTGCTCCTGACCAATCCACCCGACGCGAGACTCGAAGTCGATAAGACGCGGCAGGACCCCAAACTCGAGCGATGTTTCCGTCGCATCGAAACGAAGGAATCCATCGAGAAGAAACTGGGAGAGTGGAACGAAATGGAAGCGACATGCCGGGGCGGCGACATCGCTCTCGTCGTCAACGGCTTCAAGGTGAACGAGGGTAAAAACGGCAACCTCCGTTCCGGTCGCATTGCTCTGCAATCGGAAGGAGCCGAAGTTCATTTCAAGGACATTGTCATCAAGAGCTTGAAGTGATGGATGATTCAGACCGACGACAAAAATGGGGGTGAGTTTCACTTTGGTGAACGTGCAACATATCCGCGAAAGGTGCAGAGTCACCCAATTGCCTTCCGGTAGCAGTGATCGAAAAGGAGTTGCCACTCCAGTAACTGGACCCGCTTGGCTAGGTTTTCGTCACTGGTTTTAGTGTCTCTCACTCGCTCACAAAAGTCCACAAAATCCAGGGGATTTGTGTAATTGTAGCCTACTGCTGGAGCTTCAGAAATGAGCTGGGAAAGGACGGGATGCGACCCCACCTGTCGCCACCAATACTTGCTGTTCGAGGCATCCGGCTCGCGGCGATGCATGATGGCGTGCCAGTAACTTCCTTCCCCGGTGTTGATCTCCTGACTGATCGTATGCGATTCATTCAGGTAATCGAAGTACAACCACAATCCGGCATGACAGGCCATTGCTGATTCCCGATCGGCCATGGCATTGCCCAGGTCCGTCTGCGGATCGAATCGCCGCAACTCGACGTGGACCTCCGGCTCCGGACTGCCGGGACCCAATGAAGCTAAACGGGATTCTGCCAGCAAGGCAGTTACCACTGGACCATAGGCGGCCGGATTGAAGTGAAAAGGTTGCATGGGAGTTGGCCAAGAGCATGGAACTGTGGAATACATCAAGTTGACGACTTTATTGTAGCCCGTGACTCCGTCGCGGGCGTTTTCATCTTTCAATGCCGCCCGCGACGGAGTCGCGGGCTACATTATTGGTATGGAAGAGAGATCACCGGATCGAGAATTCGTATTTCGCCAGGTCCAGTGCCGGAGCCGAGGCGGTATCGGGCGGGCGCGAGAAGATTCTTCGTGCTTGTTCATCCGTGAACCGCTGGTTGACTTGCACGTTCGATAACTTGAGGTCGAGTTCGAATTTCTGGGCTTCCCAGCGAAGCAGGATGTGGGTGGGGTACTGAACGGAGATTTGGGCGGACCGCGCGTCCGGACCCGGAATGGGAACCGCTTGGACGCTCTTGATCTCCGCGGAGCAGATCACCTTGTTTTTGCTGTCGCGGATCAGATGTTTTTTCACTTGCGGCTTGTCTCCGCGCGCCTCCTCAGCCTCGAATACCACCTCCTTCTGGATCGCCATTCCGTTAGGCGTGTTGGCGTTCCAACTCAAGGTGTAGGTGCGCTCGGATGGATTGATCTTCGGCTCGTTGTAGTGAGTGTTCGGTGGGAACGTGTGCATTCCGAGGGCCTGCATTACCCACTCCGGCTCGAACGGGAGATTGCCGGGGAGCTTAGCGCGTCCCGATTCGAAATCGGTATGCGAAGCGTAAACGAACAGCGGCTTTTGGGTCGGTGCATCGACGTAGATCCAGAACTGTTCGTTATTCGAACCCAGATCGACGCTTCCGCCCACGGCTCCTTTACCCGTCATGCGGAAAAATCGCTGTTGAGCGGCGGAAAGATCGCCGTGCAAACTCATGGAGAGCAGGCCATCGTGCGCGGTGAATCTCACGTCCGAGTTGATCGCCTGGAGGCGGCTGGCCCGCTCATTCAAATACTTCACCAGTTGTTCGGAACTGACCTTTTGTATAGTAGTAGCGGGCCGGTTATCGGTCGATTTCCCGATCAGGCTGCAGCCGATGGTCCCGGCCACTAAAGCCACAACCAACAATGCCTGAAGTGGACGCATGATTACAACCCTTGGTTATTTCCCACAAAGGGGTCTTCATTCCCATCCCAGCACGCGGAACACCTCGGCCTGGACGGCAGCGATCTGGTCGTCCGTGAGCCGCGGGTCCACGACTCGCTGAACCGTTCCACTCTTCGCATCTTTCAGGAGCAAGACATCCCGGCCATCAGTATCTCGGAAAACATCCTCGAAGCGAAATCGCTTTCGCCGCATGAGAAGCAGGGCGACCACGTAGCGGAAGTTCATGCCGTCGGGATCGGCCGAGTCCCTGAGGCGGTCGAAACAACCGAGGAGTATGTCATCGTTCACCACCGGCTTGCGCGGCTTTTCCGCTGAAGGCACCCGGCCGCTCCAGTGAGCCACTGCGTCCGGCGGCGAACCCGGCCACGCCTCCTCGGAATAGTCGACCCTCGCCAGTTTGCCGTCCTGTTCCAACAGGACGGCATGGAACCGGTCGCCTGGCTTCAGCTCCCGGGCCGTTGCCGCACAGACTTTCGTCGGGCCTTGAATCTCGTAGTCGATCATCTTCTTAAGGGATGAGGGATGAAGGATGAGGGATGAACAAAAAGACATAGGAAAGACGAAAATAACACGACGCTCTACCGCAGTTGGTGTTTTATTCATCCCTCATCCTTCATCCATCATCCCTTCCAGATAATCCCTCCCCAAATGGTATTCCCGGATTTGGTCATAAGACAATCATGGCCGTGGGACTGGTGGAGTAGTTATCGTTCCGGGCGCAGCGGTTATTCCGGATGGGTGATTTGGGGAGACTGGTCGGGCAAGACTATCGACCTGCTCCCGGACCAGAAATCCCGTTTCCGAACCTACTCCCGTAAAGGTCCACTTTACCTTACCTTCATGATCAATCACAACAAATCGTGGAACTGTTTCCACTCCATAGGTCGTCCTGGCGGATGAATCTTCGTAAAGCGGAATGGTGAGTTTCAGCCGGTCGCGCTCTTTCGCGGCTGCGGAAGTCTCACCAAATACCACCAACGGCACCACCAGCGCGCCCTCCCGATAACGCTTCTGGAGTGCATCGGCAATCGCCAGTGAGAGTTCAGTTGTCTCGCCGCCGGGTTTGAGAAAGATAAGCACTACCGGCTTGCCGCGTTGTTCCAAAAGCTGGGTCTTGCCAAAGTGCAAATTCGGAGCATTCTCGCCAATTTCCGGCCAATGGTCGGGAGTGGCGGTCGAGGAGGTTGTAGGCAAGGCTATGGGCGTTGCAGCATTTCCGCGTCGGCCTGCATCGAGTATGCGCCGGGCTGCAACAATCGCCTCCCGGAAAGAAGTTCCAGGCGCGGTTTCCTCAAGATAAGCATCGAGTTTGGTTATCTTTGCCTCGAAATGTCGCGGCCCAAGCTTCACGGCATCCCGGATGATTGTCGAGGCATCCGCGAGAGCATCGTAAGCCAGTTCCACGTCTCGCCGGGTACGGTCGTAGGTCTTGCCGTTCAGTTTCTCGTGATCTTTCAGTTCGTATCTCACATCGATCCGCGCCTCGTCTTTCACCTCGGTCCCCAATTCTGGAATTTTCGGGATGCCGTCTCTCTGCCGTATCACACGGTTGACTTTTCGAGCCATTCCATCTTGTGTTGAGACCCAAACGGCATCCGCGCGGTGCCAGGCGATCTGACCGCCCACCGGTTTCTCCCATTCCGGCGAATGTTGGTTCATCACGAGTTTCCGGCATTGTTCCGCGTTGATGAATTCCATTTTTTTCTGGGCCACCCACATTTCTTTCGGCCGGTTAGCCCCGGCTGCGACAGTCCAGGGTTCGCCAGGCGCCACCGTGCGGGGCAGGCGCGGTGGAAAGATGCCGAATTCCGAAGGGGCACAGTCATCGAGCGGAATTGTTGGTAGGGCCCTGACGGGAGTGTCGGCAGCCAGCCGGAATGGCGGGCCGACAGGGACGAGAAGATGCAGGCTGCCATCCGCGTGAATGCGGACATAATCGAGTTGGATAATCGGAGGGGAGTTTTGGTTGGGCGATGTGCCCGTTACCGGTTTGGCCGCTCCACCCACGGCATCTTCGATTCTTCTTAATTGCGTCAACAATGCCGCATCGGCAAAGAGCTCCTGACGGTCGAGGACGAAGAGGCGAAGACACAGCTCGTACTCGCGGTGTAAGTACTGCGTGGGACGATCGACCCTCTGGGTGACTGTGCCGGAAAACGTGAATGCGTCCCCTTTTTGAAGACCATCCGGCCCCGGGGCGGAGACAATCAATGCGAGTGATAGAAGACCGGTTGACACGAGTGGCTCCGAGCGCCTGCTGCCTGGTTGCGGGACTATAACGGTGGCTGCAAGGAATGCAACAGCAGGTGGAAATCAGGTAATGTGGGGTCTTTGGAGGTGGAAAAGCATCATTCTCGGTTGTTACGTTGGAACGTTATTGCGGCCAGGCTAATAAATCGCTACTTTATTTATGTAGGAATCTTACAGCCTAATCATTGGTTGTTTCGTCCTTCAAAATAGCTCTCACACTGACTCACGACCCAGGCTTCGTCGTGGGCCAATCCTCCAATTGAGGAAACCATGTCAATCGAAATCACTTGCCCCGGTTGTGCAGCCGACCTTGAGGTGCCCGAAAACCTGGCTGGCAAAACCATTCGTTGCTCGAGCTGTAAAACGCAAGTGAATGTGCCGTCGCGTGCAGCTGGCGCCAAACCGGCCCTGGCAACGAAGCCGATGGTGAAGTCGGATGTGTCTCTGGACGATGACGAGGATGACGAGGAAGAAAACACTCGAACGAAGACCAACCCTTCCAAATCCTCAAAAACAGTTGTCAAAAAGCGGCGCGACGATGACGATGATGATGACGATGACGACGACGATGAAGATGAGCGACCTGTCAGAAAGCCAAGGAAAAAATCCAGCGGCTCGGGAACAGCAATCGCCTTGATCGGCGCCGGTGTCGTAGCGCTTGCGGCTATTGGAGGTGTGAGTATCTGGCTACTGAGTGGCGACGAAAAGAAGAAAGACTCGGCATCCTCCTCGTCTTCGAACAGTAAGTCGTCCTCTTCGCCGACTTCCTCCGGGTCGTCGAGGTCGGGTAGCAAATCGGGTGAAGGCAATTCAGCCGGCACTCCCATATCGCCGGGAGATTCCGTGCCCGGGCAGGTAGGTGGCACGCCCAATCAAAGCAATACGCCAACACCTGGTGGGAGTGGAGCAAGCGGCTATCCTGGCAGCGGCAGCCCAGGGCGACCTCCCGGAGGCTCCGCTGGTGGTCCGATGAAACCTCCTGGCGGCGGGCTACAGCCCCCTGGTGGTGGTTCTGCCGGAGGTCCTCCTGGCGGGCTACAGCCCCCTGGTGGTGGTTCTGCCGGAGGTCCTCCTGCTGGGCTACAGCCCCCTGGTGGTGGAGTGCCACCGCCTGTGGGCGGGCAACAGCCGCCTGGTGGTGGTGTGCCACCGCCTGTGGGGCAACAGCCGCCTGGTGGTGGTGTGCCACCGCCTGTGGGGCAACAGCCGCCTGGCGGTGGAGTGCCACCGCCTGTGGGCGGGCAACAGCCGCCTGGCGGTGGAGTGCCACCGCCTGTGGGCGGGCAACAGCCGCCTGGTGTAGGGGGTGCTCCCGGTCAACCGCCGCGTCCGGGCGGTCAGGGTGGACCTGGTCTTCCAGGCGGACCCAATGGTCGGCCACCTGGTGGTGGCCCTGGTCTACCCGGTGGTCCTGGTGGGTTTGGAGCGCAAAACGATCCCTTTGCGCCACCGTCTGGCGTAAATGTTGACGGCATTATGAAGAACAAGCTGTTCGACTCTTTTTTCACTGCCGCCTTCGATACAGAGCAGAAAGCCTTTTACACGGTTACCTCACGGGTCGATAAAGGCAAAGTCTTGGGCATGTTGATTTGGTACGATTATACTCCTTCTGACCCAGCGGCCATTTTCTCGAATAAGAAATCGTGCAAAATTCCGCACTTGGCTACACGAGCAGTCATCGACTCCTCGAAAGGTTTGCTCTATGTCGCAACCGCGAATAATGCCACAGACTCGCCTCAAAACACGGTTAAGCAACAACAGTACGATCTGGCATCCGCGGTGGGTGATGTTCAAGTATTCGATCTCAAAGCGGCCACAGACACTCCGAGCACGGGCGAGTTAAAACCGTTGGCCACCATCCCGGTTGGTAAAACCATCCGTGGACTGGAGCTGACCAACGATGGAAAGTTCCTGTTTGTCGCGGCAACGACCAGCGGCAAACCGATCACTTCGTCACTATTGAAGATCGATACCGAAACCCGCAAAACCGCTAGCTCCCAAACTCTTAAAGAACCGATCTGGGAGATGCGCAAAACAGCCGATGGCGCTTCCCTGCTAGTCGTCTTTGGAGTCCATGGGACTGTCAAGTCCTCGATGATCAAGACCTTCAATCCCGAGACTATGGCGGAAGAAAAGAAAATCGATCTGGATGGGATTGCCAACCATATTGCCTCAGCACCCAACTCCAAAAAGGGACGGGTTGCTGCAACAATGGCCGGGAAAGAGCAAACCAACCCGCCCCGCGTGGACGTCTGCGGCGATGACGGCGCGTTTGATATGCAGCTCGGTGTCAGCTGGCGCGCTGCCAACAATGGGAACACCCCCGGTTACATCGAGTACACACCAGATGGCAAATTGGCGATCATGTCCGCTTTCCGTGCCGAGGGGATCGATGTCTTTGAAGTTCCAGATGTGGACGCAATTTCCGGATGGAAGAAGAAAGCATCGATTCGGACTGCTGGCGGCCAAAAGCTAGGTGGACACTTCTTTATCACTCCGGACGGAAAATTTCTGATCGATCACCACGGGGTGGTGGTCGAGATTACAAACGTAGGTGGGAGCAACGGCGAATCGATAGCAGCGGCTGGTGGCATTGGGGCGGGAGGTCCAGGAGCACCCACGCCCGGCGGTCCCCCCAGAACTGGCAGACCGCCGAATCCCGGTGGCCCCGGTGTAGCTCCACCGAATCCCGGTGGCCCCGGCGTAGCTCCACCGAATCCCGGTGGTCCCGGTGTAGTCCCACCGAACCCCGGTGGCCCCGGCGTAGCTCCACCGAATCCCGGTGGTGTAGTTCCACCGAATCCCGGTGGGCCTGGCGTTGTTCCACCGAATCCTGGTGGGCCTGGCGTAGCTCCACCAAATCCCGGTGGCCCCGGCGTAGCTCCACCGAATCCCGGTGGTGTAGTTCCACCGAATCCTGGTGGCCCTGGCGTAGTTCCACCGAATCCTGGTGGGCCTGGCGTAGCTCCACCAAATCCCGGTGGTCCCGGCGTAGCCCCACCGAATCCTGGTGGGCCTGGCAAAGTGCCACCAAACCCAGGCAATCCTAATCCCCCTATGTAAATAATCGCGAAGACTACACTGAAGCAAACAGCCCCGGATTTATCCGGGGCTGTTTGCTTCAGTGTACATTAGTCTAATCACTTCGTTTCAGACTTGTCTTCTCGGAACCGGTAACCCACACCGCGAACGGTTTCGATCAACTCTCCGCTGCCGCCGGCTTCGGTCAGTTTTCTTCGCAGAGTCTTGATATGCACATCGATGGTGCGCTCGAGAACGATTGAACCCTCTCCAATTGCTGTGTCCATAAGCTGATGCCGGCTGAAAGCTCGACCCGGTTGTCGCACCAGGCATTCCAGTAAGCGGAATTCCGTGGGCGTAAGATCAACCTGTTGATCGTGCACTGTCACGCGATGGCGGACCCGGTCGATCTTCACACCCAGGTATTCGGCCACGTCGCCGGGCTCGCCTTGCCCTTCCACTCGCCTGAGGAGTGCTTTCACTTTGTGAAGCAAAACCTTGTTGCTGAATGGCTTGGGAACGTAATCGTCCGCCCCCATCGAGTATCCGACAACCTGATCGGTCTCTTCCGATTTGGCCGTGATCATGATGATGGGTATTTCGCGCGTTCGCTCGCCCGCCCGCAACTCGCGGCAGACATCGAACCCGCTCATTCCCGGCAGCATGATGTCGAGTAACACAACGTCCGGGAGAAGAGACTGGGCTTTTCGTAAACCCTCCTGGCCATCGTGCGCGATGTGCGTTTCGTACCCCTCCCGGTTGAAATACCAGGACAGAGACTGAGTGAGTCCCCGCTCGTCCTCGATAATGAGAACTCGTGGATGGGCCATCGGAACACTCCCCGTGGATGAGGTGTGAGTGTGGGTGGCGAGCATCGCTGTGGACATGGCTCCCCCGGTCTGCCTTTGTGAGGCATGGATCAATTCAACCAGCAGTGCCTTGGGCTCGCGAAAACGCCACCACTGGTCACGCATGTTTTACTCTTCAATCATGAAGATGACGAGAAGATGCTATGAAGCCAGTGAGCAGGGACAATTGTGTCAATTATCAAATCGGTCCAGTGGGAAAATGGGACGTCGAATCTGCCGGTAGGGAAAGCGAGCAGGATTGATCGCAGTAAGTCCCGGTGTATCAACTGGAATAATCTCTCCAGCGATAGGATTATATGCTGCCTTATAGGCAACTGCTGCCTTCACCACGATTGTATGCGATTGTCTCGGATCGATCCCAAGGTTGGTTAACTGTCCCAGGCTAAAGGGCGGTGTTCGAAGGGAATTCAAAACCAACAAGTTGCCATCGTCCAGGTCGAGAACAGCAGTGTGACCCTGGTTGTTTTCCCTTCGGCCGCCATGCCGTGCTTCGTGCTCGATCCAGCTACCAACGTGAAGGGATTTCACCATACCTCGCACTTTTACGGGAGCCCCGTGCATACGGTCGATCGCTCCGCCAACAGATACATCCGACATCGCACCCAATCCAGCAGATTTCGCGGCATTCACCGCTTCTGGAGAGTAAACCACAACGATAAATCCTTTGGCTTTTTGACGCAGAAGTTCCGCAAGCAAAACCGTTCCATCCCCGGCCGAACCGCCGCCGATGTTGTCGCCCAGGTCAATCAAGAGCACTGGGGTGTGGCCCGACGCAGTAGCCCGGATAACCGCCTCCCTGGGCTCGGGACAGGGGACGTTCAGTTGCTCGCGAACGGCCCACATCGCGGCAGAGAGTTCCTCCGCGACCGATTTCGCCAACGACGTGTTTCCATCGGCGACCACGATCGCGCTCGCGCCCATATCCGGCACATCGGCGTACGGGAAACCGGCCATCAGGCTGACCGACAATACGCCTGAGCGCTGTTCGGCACCTCGAGCCTTTGCCATCAACCCCTTCATCGGCTCTCGTCCGGTATCCTGGCCGAGAAGATGCATCAGCATGGGTGGTTTGGCAACGTGGCAGACGGGCCGAACCTGTTTGATCACCGCGCGTGTCAGTAGTTCCGCGGCCAAAATGCCGCGCTGACGCTGGTCGATGTGGGGATAAGTCTGATAGCCGATCAGGATATTCGCGGAATCGGCCAGAGCCGGTGAAGTATTGCCATGAAAATCGAGAGTTGCGGCAAGAGGAATATCTGGGCCAATCCCTTGCCTTATGCGGCGAAGGACTTCCGCATCCGCCGCGGGAAACCGGGGCGTTACCATGGCACCATGAAGCGCAATCAGAACGCCGTCCGGCTTGGCCATGCGGCAACCAGTCACGAGAACATCGCACATGTGCTCGAAGAATTCATCGGTCACGGGCCCGGAAGGAGTGGCCGAGGCCATGGCAATAGGAACGAGGTCGAACTTCAAACGCTCGGCGGCCTCGATAAAGCCACCCACTTCGTGATGCGCATCACGCCAGACCGCCACGAGAGGCGTGCCATAGGTCAGGCTACCTTCCCGGAATCGTTGCAGGTCCGTTGATTCCTGGGAGAATGTATTCGATTCGTGCATGAATCCGCCAATCGCGATTCGCATGGCTCGCTCCTGGGAAAGGATCTTCTCTGCTATGATTGTGATACTCTTCATGTTGCGTGGTGACCGCTATTGAGGAGTTTTTGTATTCTTTCCACTGGGTTGTATTACCATCCGTTTTTCGGGCTCAAACTTTTGGAGGCTACCGTGTCCGTGAATGTGGCGGTTGTAGGCGCTACGGGTGCCGTTGGCGAACTGATGCGAAAAGTGCTCATCGAGCGGCACTTTCCCGTCAAGTCGATCAAATTTCTGGCCTCGGAGAAAAGTGCCGGTAAAACCGTCGAGTTCGCGGGTAAATCGTATCCGGTTGAGGCCATCCGACCGGAGGCATTCGCGGGAATCCAGATCGTTCTCAGCAGCACACCCAGTTCGGTAAGCAAGGAGTATTCGCCCATCGCGGCAAAAGCTGGGGCCATTGTCGTCGATAACTCTTCTGCATGGCGAATGGACCCCGACTGCCCTCTCGTTGTGCCCGAAGTCAATCCGGAACAGTTGCACAACATCAAGAAGGGTATCGTGGCCAATCCGAACTGCGTGGCAATTCCCCTTTGCGTGGCACTCAAACCGTTGCATGACCTCGCCAGGGTCAAGCGAGTGGTGGTGGCTACTTATCAATCCTCATCGGGTAAGGGAGCAAAAGGCTTGATCGACTTCGACGCCCAGGTAAAAGCCTGGGCCTTGGGCGCGCCGGTCCCGGCACCAACCGCTCACCGCGCACAGCTTGCCGGCAATGTCATTACCCTGGACTGGGCTCTCGATCCGAACGGCTTTACTGAAGAAGAGAACAAAGTCATCAACGAAACGCGCAAGATCATGGGAGATTCCAGCATCGGAGTATGCCCCACTTGCGTTCGAGTGCCGGTGAAGATTGCACACAGCGAGGCTATAACAGTTGAATTTCACAAACCGCTTTCGGTCGCTGACGCACGTGCCGCACTCGCCAGGGCACCGGGTATCGTGTTCATGGATGAAACGAAAGGCGAAGTCCCACAACCGATCCATGCCGAGGGGAGCGACCACACCTTTGTTGGCCGCGTGCGCCAGGATCCGAGTTGTCCGAACGCACTGTGTCTGTGGGTGGTAGCCGATAACCTCCGCAAAGGAGCCGCGAGCAATGCCGTGCAGTGTGCGGAGGAATTGGTGATGCGAGGGATTGTTTCCAGCTCAGGCAAACCCTAGAGAAAAACTCAAGTTGATAGGATGATCAACTGTCTGATTTTTTCTTTACGCTGAAGGCGTTATGTATCAAAGCCCAGGGTTCCGAGGCTTTGCGAGCTACCCTGGGTAAGACGCAAAAAAATGACCCCGCACCTTGTTGCTTTGGGTCCATAACGCCTTCGGCGCAAAGATCCAATATTCCATGCGTAATTTCAAGCTCACTGTCCGCTATGATGGAACGGATTTCTACGGTTGGCAAACGCAACCCGGTCGGCGAACGGTGCAGGAAACGCTCGAAAGAGCCATCGCCGAGATCACGTGTGAAGATCGCGTGCGAGCGAACGTCAGTGGACGAACGGATTCGGGAGTCCACGCAGTGGCTCAGGTAGCAAATGTCTTCACGGGTTCCAAACTCTCGTGCGACACGCTCCTCAAGGCCATTAATGCGAAACTGCCGCACGACGTGACCGTTCGCGAGCTCGTGGAAGTGCCGCAGAGCTTTTGTGCCAACAAGGATGCTCTGCGAAAGATGTATCGCTATGTCATTCAGGATGGCCGCGTGCTCGATCCATTCATGCGGAAATACGCCTGGTTCGTGAGACAAACACTCGATGTCGAGGCCATGCGTCGAGCCAGCCAGTGCCTTGTTGGCCGGCACGACTTCCGGTGTTTCGAATCTGAATGGCCAAACCGGCTCACCAGCGTACGAACCATTACACACCTGTCGCTGAACCGTTTTGGTGAGTTCATCTGGTTCGATGTGGAAGCGGATGGCTTCCTCTACAACATGGTCCGAGCAATTGCCGGAAGCCTGGTCCAGGTAGGCCGCGGTTTCTGGCCCGAGACGCAAATAGCCGACGTGTTGAGTGCAATGGATCGCAAACTCGCGGGACCCACTGCTCCGCCAGAAGGGTTGTTCCTGATGCGAGTGACCTATCCAGATCAGACGAAACAGGAACCGGGAAACTGACGAATTCATCAAGCAATGTCTAGACCCACATATCCACCTGAACTGGAAATCGTTCCACTCCAGAAACCTCCGCAGGCGGCAGTAACCGTTCCCGGCAGCAAGAGTATCACCAACCGGGCGCTGGTGTTGGCGGCGCTAAGTAGTAGAGTGCATAGCATTACTTTGACTGGTGCACTTCAGAGCGAAGACACCGAAGTGATGGTAAAAGGGCTCCGTACTCTCGGTTTCAGTATCGAGACATTCTGGCCAACCGTTCGGGTAAATGAACATCAAGGAACATCCCTGGTCCCCGTCTCGTCCGCAGATATTTTCGTTGCAAATTCCGGTACAACTATGCGGTTTCTAACAGCACTTTGTGCATTGGGAAATGGTCGTTACCGACTGGATGGTATTCCCAGAATGCGCGAACGCCCTATCGGAGACTTGTTGACCGCACTTCAAGCTTGTGGGGTAAATGCCTTCAGCGAAACGGGAAATGATTGCCCCCCAGTCGTGATTGAGTCTCATGGAATTACCGGAGAGGGTGCTGTAATCAAGGGGGATACAAGCAGCCAGTTTGTCAGTGCACTGCTGATGGTGGCACCGTGGAACGAACGCGCTTCACTTGATTTTGGAGTTAAACTCGATGGTCCGCTGGTTTCAGTCCCCTACATATGCATGACTGAAAAGATGATGCGGAGTTGGGGTGCGACCTGGCGTTACGATGCCCATCAGCACGTGTATACGTTCGATTCTGATTCGTATGCTCACTATTTCGGACCCGATGAATACGCCATTGAGCCCGATGCCTCCGCCGCCTCCTATTTCTGGGCCATTGCAGCAATTACCGGTGGTCGGATCACTGTCTCGGGTTTGACTCGTAAGTCGCTTCAGGGGGATGTGCGATTCATTGAATTGCTTGAGCAGATGGGTTGTCGCGTTGAAGAATGTGAAGCCGGAATCACCGTCCACGGCGGCAAACTTCGCGGCGTTGATGTGGACATGAACGACATCAGCGATACCGTGATGACCCTCAGCGCCGTTGCTTGTTTTGCCGAAGGGCCGACGACCATCCGAAATGTTGCCCATATCCGCCACAAGGAGACCGATCGCATTGCGGCATTGGCTACCGAACTCCGCAAATTTGGCGCTGTCGTTGAAGAACGAAGCGATGGTATAACTATCACACCCGCGCCCTTGCGTGGGTGTGCAGTCGATACTTACAACGATCACCGGATGGCAATGAGTCTTGCTTTAATCGGCTTGAAGGTGCCGGGTGTGGCGATTCGCAACCCCGGGTGTGTGGCGAAAACTTACCCGGGGTTCTGGCAGGATTTGGGTCGACTGATGTAGCTAGAGATCGCCCGCTTATTTTTCCTTCGGCGGCTCCGTCCAGAACGGGCTCAACCGCTTCATTTTGTAGAGCAATTTTTCCCGGGCTTCTCCGGAGGCTGCTTCCAATTTACTCTTGAGTTTCTTCATTTTCCGTTTTCGCATATAGCGCCGATCGAGTTCTATTCGCCGCTCAACCATATACTCTCTCCTGATACCAGACGTTCCGGTCACAGAGACGATGAGTCAAACATACAGCCCATCCCCCAAGCCGACAAGACGGGTGTACTTATTGCTCACAATAGTGTGGGCGATACTGACCCTTGCCGCTTTGGCATTTGTAGTGGTTTTTGGGGCCAATGCACCCTATGCCGACGAATGGGAATTTGTGCCCGCACTGCTGGGAAAAGAATCCCTCACAACGTGGTTGTGGACTCAACACAACGAACATCGTTTACCTTTATCACGACTGATTTATTGCACGCTTTTTCGGCTCACGCACGACTTTCGTGCCGGTATGTTCCTTCAAGTGGCATTGCTTTCCGGATTATCCCTCTGGCTCATGCGTTTGGCGGCACGTTTCCGTGGCCGGTCTGAGTGGGTTGATGCGTTTTTCCCGGTGTCGCTGCTCCATCTGGGGCACTGGGAAAACTTCATAATGGGTTATCAGCTCTGTTTTGTTTTGTTCTGCTGCCTGGTCACCTGTCTCGCGGTAATTGCCATCCAGACTCAACGTGAAACTGCCTTCCGTTCCGGGCTTTTTGCCGGAGTTTTACTCTTGCTGATCGCTTTGACTGGAGGATTTGGTTTGCCCGTTGTTCCCCCAGTTGCTGTGTGGCTGGGTTATCTATCGGTAATTCTCCGGCGTGAGGGTAAGAGGCTCCAAGCGTCGATTCTTCTCGTGCTCGCAGTGTTGCCTCTACTGTACATGGCCATTTACTTCAACGGTTACGAGAAGCCATCGCTTCATCCGCCACCCAGTCGAGATCCCTTTGCCGTTGGGATGGTGGCGGGCGAAGTGTTGGCCATGGCCCTTGGAATTGGAGTCGCCGGCATCTGGTGGTTGGTTGCCCTTGTTGAGGTGGTTATCGGATTGGGTACAGTGGAATTGCTCATCAAGCTGGCTCGAACTGCCAACAACTGGCCTTCTTCAGCTGGTTTAGTCGCCTATGCGTCCGGTGTGTGCGGCCTAGCGGTAGCAATTGGGATCGGCCGTGGATCGATGGGTACGGATATGGGTCTATGGCCGCGCTACTCATTGCTGGTGTGGCCACTTCTCGGAACAGCTTTCCTGGTGTGGGTGAAAGCAGGACGAAGATTGATTCCCATTGTGCTATGTGCTTCCGGCGCTCTGGCCTTCCCTTCAAACATGGTTACCGGGATGCAGGCAGGAATGATGAGTCGGACGCATTACGACCAGATCGAAAGTGACGTAAAGACTGGAGTGCCAACGGACCAGATCGTCGGCACGAGGTTTCCGAATAGTTTCAATGCCGGCCAGATGGATCGGGCAATTCAGAACGTTCCACTCTTGCGCTCAGCTGGGATTGGGGTATTTGGGGCGAGCAAGCGATGAACGGACCGTGCCTATGGTGGATCAGTGGTGGCTTGGCCGCGTTGGCGGCCATCCTGCTTTTGCGATGGTTTTGGCAACTGGGAAAAGCGGTCAAGGCGGAACGAGCACGAGAATTATTCCGCCTTCAGCACGAGCGATACGAGGAACAATTATTGAAGAGCGCTGCCGCGACCGGCTTGCCTCGCGGTTTGAAATGGGTCTCGTGTCAGATTATTGGCGATGCTGTGTTGGTCCGGGAAGTAGCCACACGAGCAATATTGGCCTTGGTGCCTGTCGTCATTCATTTCGAACCCGACGAGGGTTCAGATATGGAGGATGTCCCAGCGGCTCGCGACCCGCGTCCCGCAACAGCAGTGTTCGCTTTCTCTCATGGCACCTGGGAAGCGTCGGGAAAAGTGGTGTTCAATCACACGCCTGAACACACCGTGAAAGCTTTCTCACCGCGATTTCGCATCATAGACCACGGGGACCATTAAGTTGGTTCGTTCCGGATTCTCTCTCCCCTCGGTGCCATGAGAGAAAGCGAACACTGCTGTTGCGGGACGCGGGTCGCGAGCCGCTGGGACATCCTCGGTGCCATGACTGGATTAAACTTCTATGTACCGAACCACCCGCATAGAGGACCCGAAGATGCGGTTGTTGTCCTGCTTTTCCGTCATAGCACTGTTGCTTGCCGTCCCACTCGTCCCTGTTGCGAGTGGAGCGGATATTCCCAGCGATTGGGCTTATCGCGCGGCTAAGCGAACCGATCTTCCTCGAATCTCTGACCAAAAACCGGTCGCCAACCCAATCGATGTATTCCTTCTTGAAAAACTGGACACGAAGAAGCTGACATTTGCTCCCGCGGCCGATCGCCGCACGCTGATTCGAAGGGTTTACTTCGACTTGATCGGCTTGCCTCCCAGCCCGGAGGAAATTGAGGCTTTCATCGCCA
>Ga0207031_10149_pt3 | contig 18495 bp, 23 predicted proteins | sample Alteio_BWMinCont_37_FD_153278 | JGI IMG/M metagenome (GOLD analysis project Ga0207031, IMG submission 153278) | Enriched cells from forest soil in Barre Woods Harvard Forest LTER site, Petersham, Massachusetts, United States -... | ecosystem: Environmental > Terrestrial > Soil > Temperate forest >... | reverse complement strand
CCGGCAAAACCAGCGCGGAGGTCGGAAAATCACGCCACGCCATGACAGCTGCGTTGACACATGCTTATTTTTGGGAAACCCGCGCACGAACGAACGGTTACGTCGTCGAGCAAACTCTAAGCGGCGTCACTCGGTTGGCTATCGAACTTGACTATCTCAGTGATCTCATACTCACATCGCGGACATTCATATGTTCGTTGATCTTGGCCCAGCTTGTGTGGGAAAATATAAGCGAGCGCCATCCGAGTCCCGCATTTCGGACAGCGAGGACACGCGACCACCGGAGGCGGAATGGCAATACGCGTCGTTGCAGCCATCTTTAGCTCCAATGGACCTGACGCGCTGGCGTCATGCCGAAGCTGAGCCCTACTACGCAGAGGCTGGTCGCCTAGAGCAACTGTGAGGCCGCAACCCCAAACAACAGAAAGCCCCATCCAAAATAGCGCCAACATGTGACAACTTATTACAATTATTGCTTATGCACACAAATCCACAGGGTATGTCAGCGTCTTCTTGGACTATGCGCCTAGCTTTAACGCTGCCCGCGACTAGGTCGCTGCGAGATCACCATACTAGCTGGGCACCGAGACTCCTGTGCTGGTAGTTGTCTGATAGGTCGGTTGTGGCGCACTCCAACCCGTTGGATGGCGGCTGGCGGGGTAAGCGAATGGATGATCGAGAGTTTCAGGAGGCGGTTAAGAAGCTGAACGAAGATACCGCTCGCATCATAGACTTTATTGAGCGGATGCCGGCCATGACCAAGGAACAAGAGAATACAGTCGCGGAAATACTGTTTCGTCGAAAAGACGAATATCACCAATACGTCAAAAGTCGCTTTGAAACCAAAACACAGTCAACACGGATCAAGGATGCATGGAATGCTGCGCGACAAGCAGCCCAGGAAGGTGGTTCCGATTACGCGCCGCAATCCAAAAGCTGGCGCGCTATGTGGCTTGCGTTAGCGCTGGTTGGCGCGCTTCTCCTATTGATGAAAGCGCTATACCGATAATTCATTAGCGTAGAGGCACTTTGACGCCCTCAAGACGAATGGCGCACGAGTCGCGCCTGGAACCGAAGAATTCTCAGACCGCCGATGAATAGGTCACGTGTGCTTACATTGCCCAGTGACCATTGCCGTCATCTGTATTATTCTCGATCTGAAATTCGCGCTATCGGTCCACAACGCATCCGCCGGATGATATATTTGATTCGAGGTTGTCCGCATCGTTTTGCCTAATGAATTTATCGCCCATGAGCATTGAACACTTGCGGCCAATTTTCAAATCTTGCGATGTCATCTTGCAAAACTTGTCGGACGGCAGAATAATGATTTTATCGAGCGAACTCGGCTGCGGCGAAGTTCAGAAATTGTTTCCCGAAACTCCATTTGATTGGAAGCGGGAAGGACTGGATAGCCTCCCACGTGAGTGGTCTTGGATAGCCCTTGTGCCGCAAAGGGTGTCTCAGTCGCACCCACCGATCTCTTTGAAATTAGCTTTGGGCTACTTCGCGCCACAGGAGCTGATTGGTCAGGATGCAATGTAGGTTACAGTTACGAGTAGACTTCATCTCAAGTGATCCATCTAAGAACCACACACCCGATCAGAAATATCTCGGACTCACTGAAAAATTCACGGCTTATTGAATCAGTATTGTTAGCCAAGCCACCAATTGTCTCAATTGGTCTGGATAGACCAAAAAATAAATTGGGGCTGCGAACGGGCCCAAGACGATGATCCAATCCCGCATGGGCCATTGCCCTGCCAGGTCGCCCTTGCTCGTTATTCTGTAACCTAAATTTTGAAGATTTTACTGCGACCAGTTCCGGCATTTTCATAAACTGGCGCCCACCCTATCATCTCATCGACGATTTAGCGATCGAAGCCCGTCGGCAGTATTTTATATCCGGCAAATCAACGATTGCTATCTACGCCATCGGTAGTAATCGCGCGCCCATGCCGGCATAGGTTGCGTATATTCCTGTGGGGTAGTGATCCAGTTGGTCTGGTTCTTGTCCGTGGGCGATACGGACTTCGGGAAAGCGGGTCCCCGTTGTGATTGCGGCGGGGTTGCGACCGCTCTAGTCGAATCGGACACACCTTCCTTTTGGTCCTGTTGTTGTGATCCAGCCGAATGGCCACTGGCAGTCAATATTACCGCGACAATAAGAGAGCGAAGCATCTCGGTTCTTCGCATTTCACTCACCGATGCGCGACTTGTCTCATTCTTTGCGAACTGCGCAGTGTCCTGGCATGCCATAAAAACCGCGAACATTCTCAAAACAAGAGCAGCATGGCGCCAACCTCAACAGAAGTTATAGCAAGGCCAGACTTCGAACCGGATATTTAAGCCGTTTTGCAAAATCCCTGGCGAGAATGAGTTCGTGGAGTTTGTGCGCGGAAGATTACCACACCTTCCGACGCTTCCCTTTCACACCTTGGTAGTGTGCGATCACAATGCGTTGCAATTCTTGCTCTAATTCGCCGCCGCGCATGTCCGCACAAGCCTGAAGTTCGAAGTTCTTACACGAGACAATGTCTACCGCTGTTATACCCACGGCAACCCATAGATGACTGGTCGGCAGTAGCGGTCCAATTGGCGCCGGCTCGGGCAGACCCGTAGACATTCAAAATAGCCGTACCAGCCACAGATCAGCCGTGCCTGCTCGACAACGCCCGTACTTTTCGCCGTGACTTCCGCCACAGACTGTCCGTCTGGCGGGGCGGTTCTTGCTGCGTCGCCAGGCACCGCGACGGATAAAACCGTCGCTATTGTGAAGAACGCAAGCAAAGCGTTTCGCATGGTAGCCTCCATGGTGAAGACAAAGGAGGGTACCCCTCCGCCGTCACCGACGCAACAATCGCAACTCGCATATCGTGTGCGAACGCTCCATTTGGAGCCGACAAGCGTGTCACTGGCGCGGTCTGACGCTGGCAACTATCAACTCGCATCGACTTCGAACGCCGAGTTTTTGAAATATTCCGTGAACATGCGTTTTGACGGTGCCTTCGCTTAGAGTCAGGCGATGAGCAATCATTTTATTCGAAAGGCCACTACACACCAACGCCGCGATTTGTCGCTCTCGGTTTGTCAACTTGCGAATGTCGAACAACATACCCGACCGCTCCCCGCCTCCGACAGATCTCCTTAAAGTGGATAACCCCACAACGGGGCGACTATTCCTGTGTCAAAAGACATATGCCGATAGCGCCGCATGAACAGCTGGGGTCAAGAAAAAGCGAGAATCTCCGCCTCGAGATCTGGGATTTCGTTCGGCCGGTACCGAGTGTCATTTTGATTCTTGCATGTGCTGCAATTGATCAACGATCCAGCCCTGCCAGTCATTTGGCACGTAACATGCGGCCTGCGTTGATAGCGGATAGCGATTGTCACAATTCTTTGGCGCGACTGCGAAGTCGTAGCCCTTGGCGCCCATGCATCCGATTATATACTGGCTTCTGGGGTTGTCGGGATCATCGGCACGAAACACTGTGAAAAACCGGTCAGATTCTTTTTCACAATCACTTAGGGTCTTCTCTCGATCAGGCCAACAGCCTGTTAAGATCGGTATCAAAGCGATGATTACAACAGCCGAGACCGGAAAGCGAAAGCCCGTTCGTACAACCGGGACCTCCCGGTTGAACCTTGAGGCCGCATGCCCTCTGGTTGCGAAGACATCCCAGCAATTCATCGCTTAGACGAGCCCCGTCTTCACTGCAAATTTTGCACATGACTTCGAAGGCGAGAGGTGGGGCAGGCCAAGTATCAAGCGCTAACTACCATTGAGCAGCCTCAACACTCAAAAATCCGATGGCTGCGGTAATAGAGGCGATGAGCAGTATCGCGCCGATAAACCGTTGTTCGTTCATAGAGGGACAATAGCAAAATCGGCGCGCAATATTTGCACGAGCTTTCGCATTCCAGGAAATTAGTTAACACACGAAGGTAAAAGGAGATTCCAGGAAATAACCAATAGATGTCTTCCGGATTTAATCCTGCCGTTTATCTGCTTATGTATGAAATTGGTTGGGGGGCAAATGCCTGACGAAATTCGCTTCATCTACTGCGGCTACGCTTGCCAGCCAGATAGGGGCCACTGCCCGACTTACCGCGTTGGCTATCTGAGGGATGGCCGAGCGCATTGGACGGAAGTTCGCGCTTGGAGTCCGTACGAGGCACAGGAGGCCGCAGCGCGACAATTGGGCATCTCCCGGATTCCCGTGAGCCGATAGCTCATGGGCCCACTATTCGTCATGCTTTATGTGAGAATGCGCAACGACAGCTGGGTCTCCCGCGCACGGCGTTAGGGGAACTGCAAGTCGCTACTGCTTCCAGCGCACAGCATCCGAGATGCCAAAAACAATACCGCTGGCCATCCGTTTCCCTTGCAGCACATTAATGTGACCCTTGTCCGTGATAACTTTCGCAGACCAGCCGATCCAACCGAGCTTCGCTGATCACCGATCCGACCTGTTCTGCAGCTTTTGGTCTTCAGAGATATCCATCACCCACGCGCTGAGCCCGCTCGCCACACGTGGTGCAATATGGCGGACCAATTCGACGGAATTTTTATCGCGTGCACTGCGGCCAGAGCGCTCGGTTGTTGAGCCGCCGGTACCCGATTTGTTCGAAAGATATAAGCCGACCGCTACATTGATCTGGTCTCGTTTCGTTCCGTCGCAGTTGCAATCGACGATTTACGCTGTCTACTCAATGCCTTGCGCAAAACGACGCATTTGTGCCGGCTATCACATTGCGCCACAGCCGCTTGTGGAAAACTAACGCGGCAGTGGTGGGTTGTAAGCGGGGAGGCGAGCGATGCTGCACCGCGTCGAGAGAAGAAATCGTCCAAGCGACCAATTTGGTAGCCTTACCACACGCGAGCGGCAAATTGTGCTGCTCGTAGCGGCCGGGCTCAGAAACAAGGCAATCGCTGATGAACTGGGACTTAGCGAAGGTACTATCAAAGCACATCTTCACAGAATATTTCAAAAGCTTGGCATTAGAAGCAGATGCCAGCTAATAGTTGCTGTGTCGGGTCGTGAAGCGTGGGAAGCCTAACGGCACCATCGCCAAGCCCTAGGACAGCATGGGATGTCAGACGTGGAACGCCCTTGGGATGCCGCCAGCGCCGATGTGCGTGGTCTCATGACGACCCGAACGTTATCTCCCTGAGCTTCGTATCCGCTGCAAGTTTTTGGCTGCTTGCTATTTAAGAGTTACCGTCGACTTCCTCTTTCGCTTTAATTGCTTGCTGATCGCACTTAAATTGGAGACCAGCAATGGAGTCCTCTTGCCAAGCTACGGAGCATAATCGGCGTAGCTTTGTGTCGTACGAAAGCAAGAGAACAACTTGCTCGGGCAGAGCGTCAGATGACTCCAGTTTAAGGCGCGCTCCAGTGGCGGAAACATCGAGCAACGTACAAGACCCCAGGACTGAACCGTCGATCCGAGCCAATCTCGCTCCCTGGCGGATTTTCCTCCGAATACCTTTGCGAGCCTCTCGACCCATTAGTGGCCTCGACTAAGTTTGGAAATGTACATCATTGCGGCGAATCCGTCATCGTGATGATGCAGAGTACGGTGCCTTAGCGGTCGAACCCTTCGGCAATCGACCGACCGGCTGACTTATATCGCTCGCAACTGTACGTCGAACCTGCCAAAATCGAAGAACACGCTGTGCTCCGGCCAGCGACAATTTGAAATAGTCGACCTTAGCAGCCTCGACGTCGTGATCTGAAAGCTTGCAGCTAACGGATCGGCATCCCATTATCGCGCGAACTGTTGGCCATTCGAGACCGGCTGCCTTGCACGGTATGAGGATTGCCTCACGATTGTCGTTTTGTAGCAGGGTTTCGAGCAGCTGCAGGGGTGCTCCGCAAAGGACCGAAAGACACGCCACCATGTCGGCGTAGCGCCCACTTTTCGCAAACTCGAAAATGGTGGCTTCGTTGAGTTCCCCCGCCGAGCGCATCGCGAGCGCCCGCGTGTGGGCCTCCACACAGTCACGCTCGCTCTGAAACCCGGCTTCGTGCTGCGTATCTTCAGTGATCGCTGCGAGGACGCTCTGGATCTGCTCGCGTCTTTCAGGGCCAGCCAGGGCGAGAAGGCGTAAGCGAACCGCCTCCGCTGCGCGCAGCAGTAGCTCTCGAAATAGCCGCAGCGGCACATCTAGACGCAAGCCGACCTTCTCCGCCAGATCGGAATCGCCTTGTGAGTGCTCCACAAGGGTTGCAAATCCATCCTCTGAGAAACTGGCTCCCGCATTTTCTGCAAGCCTGTGAAGTACTGGTCGATCACCGCGTTGCAACAATATATCGGTTATGACCGTGTCGATCTGTGGGCGCGCTGAAATCGCCAGCAAATGTGCTTGCGTTTTGGTTTTTGCGATTTCGATTAGGTCGGCATCGCTGAGGCATCGCGATTGCGTTAGAACTGGCTCTGCGACCGCTATGTCATCATGCCGAGCAAGTTGGCGAACAACGTCAGTTGGTGCTTTATTGACCGGGGCGAGGCGCTGACTGAGCTCGGTAAGGGCCTTCGCTTCAATTCTCTTGATTAGATGCCCAAGAACATCATCAAACACTTGGATTTGTTGATCGTTGAAACGATCTGCATCCGTCACGAACAGGTCAGTGACGCGCCGCAGGGTTTCGACGCGCTTGTCCTTGGAACCGCTTTGAAGTGCGTCCTCCAGTTCACCAATTAATGATGAGCGGGTTTCCATGGCGGTCCATTGGCTGGAATTTTTGCCACGCCGGGTGGCATGACCGCTACCCAACTGCGCGCACTAAATTGGCCCAATTGTACAACGTAAATTACTCACAACAGTTGAATAAAGAGCTAATTCTTGCGGTTTCCCCGCCGACAACGTGCCCCGAAATGGGCTTACCTCGGGAAACCTTGGCTGACGTGAGCCCCTTGAAGCAATGTTTGCTTTAGGTCATTAGCAGCCATCGTGTTTTCAGCCCATGTCCGCGTTAGCCCCAAAAGCAGACATCAATTCGTGACGGCGACACCGCGTGGGCATGGAAATAGTTGGCGTTGCATTGAAGGTGACGGAGCTAGACTGTCCACCCGGAATTATGGTCACGCCTTCTCGCAACGCTGCCGCCGGCAGCCTGGATCATTCCCCGGAACCGCATCTCAGCGAGCAGCCATTTCGCAAGCCGCGTGATGACATCCGCCACCGATCCGGGCGCGGCCCCGCCGCGTACCCTCGCCGACCCGACTTTGACGTTCGCGGCATGCTTTAACCTGCCGAATACGGTTGGGGCGTAGGATTCGTCAAGTAATGCGTAGGAGACAGTAATGCGTGATTACGACATAGCGCGCGACATCGCGGCACAATGCCAACGCAAGGCTGAGGCCGCTCAGGGCGAGCAAGACAAGCACAGTTGGCTTGCGCTGGCAGATAGTTGGCTGCAAACGGCCGAACTAAAGCAGGCGATGAGCGAATTAGAGCCGGAACAGGACCGGGCACCCATTATCCAAGCCGCGTAGGGCTAGGACCTCATGGGTTCATTCGTGCGCCTAATTAGTAATGATCGGCCGGTGGAATGCCCAAGCTGCGGTAATCCGATGCGGTTCTCACGATCAATTCTCAGGTTGGGACTTCCCGATCTCCGCACGTTCGAGTGCAAGGGCTGTGGCGTTGTGTCGACCGAGGCCGCCAAAGCCGAGGTTTTGGAACCGTCGTAACTACAGCGGTGAGTCAGAAGATGTTGAGGATCCGGAGCATCCCTGCGCGCGCCGGACATTGACTGACGCGCGGCACGCCGATGTCCTGCAAGGTATGGTCGTTCAGACTACGCAGATCCGAATATACGGGACGGTATGAACACCAATGACGAGGCGGTCTCTGACCGCTTTCCAGGCGCGTAGCCGAGTCATCATTGTCATGGCTACCTCCTGAAATTCCATGTCGTCACGTGCGCGTGCGCGTTTTCCAGCGGCGGCTGGTCGCATGTGACTTGCAACACACAATTGCGCTCTCCGCAGATGGATCGTCTTGTGACCAAAAATGGTCCGACTTAATGGCAAGTCGCCGCCATCGGTGGGGTGAGGGGTTTCTCCCAAAATCCCGCCTCAACCAAGAAGCTTCGGCACGCGCCCGTAGGGGCTTGTCTTTGTGTTTGATCTGCAATTCGCACCGTGTCGCTCTTAAGCATACGCGGTAAGGTGAATTTCGGTTGTTTGTTGCTGTTAAGCGGCACTGCGCCTTAAAGGGAATCCAAGTCAACGCCATTGCCGAGCCTCACAGTGGCCGAGACGAATGCCCGCCGCGCGCCCCCGTGCGGCGGGTTTCTTGACCACACAGTTTGCCTACGAAGTCTGGATGGGATGCAGGAATTCTTTTTGCGAAACATCGGTGCACGGCATGTTTGATCTTGAACGATTGTTGGTGCACGACTGCACTGAATTACCCGAGTGCCGGTGCAGAAAAGAAATGCGCTTCGCACGCACCCGCGCCTTGCCAGGCAAGGTCGAAACTCATATTCGTGTTTACGAATGCGCTGAGTGCGGTCACGAGCTACGACTTACCGTTTGGGGCCCCGAAGCGATGAGGGGCGACTGACGCACGACCGGGGCGTACCCGATGCTTCGAGTCATTAGCAATATCGCGAGGCGTTTCGGTCGATGTCCGCTTTATCCCCCAAAGTGGACATCATTGGGGACGAGACCGGACATCAATCGGCGCGAAGGCAGAAAGGTGCGAACTTCCTCCATCTCTGCGGTTTCGATAAAATGCCATAATTTCCCGAGCCGTCTTGGGTGCAATCCGCTCATATGTCGACAGCCACTGCGCGATGTCGTGCTCGGGGATAAGCTTAGCTTCCGTACGAAGCCTCATGATCCCCTTCACGGTGGCCGACGATAAGCCGATTGCGCGGGCGATAATAAGGAAAGTCTCTGACCGCCGCTCTCGCATCGCGCTCTCAACAAAGCTTTTCGGCAACTCCGACAGCATTGAGAGACCGGCGGCGACCTCCCCGAGGTCCTTTGCCTTCGCCAGGGCGTCGATTGTGTTCGCCGCGTCGACCGAATTCTTGGATGCGGCGAGTCTGGTTTCGCTCGATTTCACTTTCTCTGCGACTTCGGCTTGGAGGTGAATCGCGGCCTCACCTACGGCCTCGCAAATTTCTTTGATGCGTTCGGGATAAGCGGTTTGCAATCGCATCCGAACGCGTTCGGACGCCAGTTTGACGAGCCGTCTGAAGAGGGGTGTCGGCATATCCGGTCGATCCCCCACTTGCAAAGCAAGCTCTTCATCACCCTTGGATTTCTCCACCAAAATCGAGAACCCAGCGTTGGAGAATTTCGCCCCCCGGTTGCTCGCCACGCTTATCAATACTTGCCCTTCTCCGCGCTCGACGAGGACTTCAGTGACCGCCTGGCTTAGTATGGGGCGACGCGAAATTGCCAGCAGATGGCCCTGGCTTTTACTTCTCGCATTTTCGACGAGTGTGACTTCATCGAGCCTTTCGGAGCGGCTTAGAACCGGACCAGCGATGTCGACATCCTCATCGAAAGCAAGTCGTCGAATGGTTCGTGGTGGGGCTTTCGCTATCAGAGCAAGACGCATGGAAAGCAGCGCCAAGGCAGAATGTTCGATCTCGCCTGCTAGCCGCGCAATAACCTCATCGAATAGTTGAATTTCCAGGTCTGAGAAATGATCAGCGCCGACGATGAACAGATCGGTTACCCGTCTGAGGATTTCGGAGCGGCGGCCGCGCGCGCCATCGGCAACTGCGCGCTCGACCTCCTTCAGCAAGGCGAGCTGAGGACTCATGTTCACTGACGCGGTAAGGGAGTAAAGCCCCGTAAACGGATCGAATTAACTCCCGAGAAACGCTGAAGGTCCTCGAAACAACCGCGGTCTGATTGCCCAAGCCCCTGCATACCTTTCGCACAGAATGTTGAATGACCGTTTAAGATGTTTACTTTACCGCCGAAAGCGGACATCGAACCCAATCTGACAGCTGCGAATTCACCAACGAAAAACCCCGGCACTAGCCGGATTTTGTTTAGATCAGAAAACGATTCAAATCAGGCTGCGATGGTGGACGCCTTCCGCTTCCTACGCCAGCCAGATAGGCCCATCGCGCCGAGGCCGTTTGCGAAGAGAGGGAATGTTCCTGTCGTTGTCCGCCATTTTCATACACCGTGCGAGCGGGAGACTCAGGAGCTTGGGTGTATCCCCGCGTCAGAGTCTGTCGGTAACAGCTCTCGTCAGCGCCAAATTTGAGCCGGAGACAAGTGGTGTTAGGCTCGCTCAAATTGGCGCTCACTTTGCCTGATCGACGGCCGCCTTATTCTCAGTCTGTTGCAGACCATCAAGGCGAAGCGCTATGTCGGTCCCCTGTTGAGCCCATTGCAAGAAAACACGCCGAGTACCGTCGTGTTCGGCCGTGACAGCCCAATCGTGACAGGCTTTCGCTAGTTTGTAATATTGATCTGCTGCCTGCATCGCGCTGTCAGATTCGTGGCTGACGTCCGTCACTGCCGTGCGTGAACAACCGCTCTCGCGCTTTCGAAAACCAGGCTAGATGCGCGATTGCCGTTCGGCGGGCCTCGCCTCGGTCAAAGCGCGCTTCTTTGTGCGACAATGCGCCGTTGCTTCCGACAAGGAAGCTGTAAGTCTCGCCGGTCTGACGACTTGTGACTAAGATATGCGGAGGCTCGTATTCGGTGACCTCGAACATCGACTCACCCCTCAGGCGTTGTCCCAGCGCAAGATTTTGAAGCCTAAAAAGTTAAAGAATCCCATCGCATCGCACTTCTCAGGAGGCGCGCTGGACAAGTGGTGCCTGCCCCGCGCGGATGCCGCCTGTGTCGGTCGCCTCGTCGCAAAATCACGTTGTTTGCGGTGCGGCCGCCAGCAATAGCCGCCGGGCAAGCGTCGTCATAACGTTAATTCGATAGTTCACTAGAATTGTTCTGCTACGCCTGCTCATTAGTAGCTGGGCCGTGATTGCTGAGGACATTATTTGAGCAAAGCCTGTGACCGAAAGTAGCCTTGAAAGTACCAACGACCGCTGGTCGCTGTTTTACATCAGCCTAGGTACTCTAGCGACATTCGCTTCCGTGACGATAGTTATGTGGTTTGTGTCGCTCGTTGTCAGCATTCCCTGAATGCTCTTAGCGGCGGTGTGAACTCGAGACCGATTATGTCAAGTAGCCATCACTGTCCGGGCTGCGACTCAGCTATATTGAATGCACACAATCGGGATCGCCATGGATTGGCAGGAGCTTAAAGCGATCTTGTTGCTCGGTGCCTTGGGCGGCTTGCTCGTTTATATTCTCACTCTGGGTTTTCACCCGTAAATATAAATCGCCGTAGCTGCGATAGGGGCGGTCATGGACGCAGGGCAAACCTTCTAGATTTTGCTTTTGTTTCTTGCGATCTTGTGTTGTGCCGCTGGTTTCTGTTTTTCAATGCTGCCGACTTAGTCGACAAACTGAATTTGGCAAGTACCGTTTGTTTGGCCGCCCCTCACCCTGCCTCAGACCCTAGCCTACTCAGACGAAGCATTTGCCCTGCTTTGGCTCGTAATAAGGTTTGTTTCGGCCGTTCTCAACTAAAGACCTGATCGCGTTTGGCGATTGAGGGGAAAATTTTAGCAATTGTCTTGGTTTCTCAGTCACGCCCGCACGCCATGATACGCGGCATGATTAATGTCGATTGGGTAGAATTTTCCGCTTACGCTATTCTCGCGGTCATCACCGTGCTTGCTGTTTTTATTGTGTTCAGCGGCGTCCCGATTTGAATTATCAATCTCCCCGCAAAATGGCTACCTTGCCTCAACCAGGAAGCCCCGGCGTCCGCCGTGTCGGGCCCTCTCTTTTCGATCGGCTCCAACTCGTGCTGGTTGGCCAGTCACATGACAATCTCATATCGACCGCCAAAATACACATCTGAAGAAATCAATGAGTTCGCGGCCCGGATTTTTAAGTTAAATCAGCCCCGTCTTCTAGAAAATCAACAGAGTCCGAAACGGCTCGGGGAACGCGCATAAATGCCGATCAAGCAGAAGCAAGTCACGGATTTGGGATTCGACAGCGAAATTGAGTGGTTGCTCAAAAAGCTCGCAAGTCGTGACTGGACAAAAAAGATCAATACTCAGCCAGGGACCGGGTTGGGGCCCCCGGGTAGTGTTGAAGCACTGGCCGTCTGGGCCGCTCAAGCACGTCTCAAGGCGAGAGGCCAAGCGAGCAAGCGGGCATCGCTGACGGCACTGTAGCTAATACCGGCGGGGCTTGGATTTTAGACCGCAGTCAGTTTACCTGAAGATGCTTAGTGCGCCGCGTCGTCGCAAGAGGCGCATTCACACATTGCGTGATAATCTTTGTCAACGAACTAAGGAGCGCCAACAGCAGGGCAGCGATTGCGGTGTCTACGCACAACTTTTCCTTGAAACATTTCCGCGGGCGCCTAGTTGCTCGTACTGTCTTCTTCTAAAGGAGGTTGAGATTGCCGCGATCCGTCAGCAGTCGGGTACGCCGGTTGCTCGTCGCCAAATTTCACACCCATCTTGGTATCGTTGCGCCACACTACCTTGCACGATTGCATCACGCCTGTCGGGCCTAAGAACGGAAAAATAGACGGAATTCCCACCGTGGTCTGCACTTCTAGACACGCCCCCGTGTCAGACAAATTGCGCACAGTGCAGGGCACCTTCCTCTTTCCGAGGAAGATACTGCCCGATTTCAGCAGGCGCTGCCGAGGGGCTGCTCTACGGTTCTGCATTGGTCTCACTCGAAGCCAAGCATCATGGTCGCTCACAGTTAATAAGATCGTCAAAGATCGGTAGCCTTGCGGCTGCCAAGACAGCAGTGTTTACCAACTGTTAATCGATGTTCAGCGTGTGACCTTCCTCAATTTAGCTTTAGATTAAGATAATTAGAAGGAAAGAGTGAACAACCTTGCTCGCTCGACTCATAGCGAGACAAAAGTTGTCGCCTTGGGGCGCTTTGAAGTAACGATCGCGAGATGCTCGGCGGTCGAGGTGTGAGCGGTGGTAAAGGCAGAGGAATGCGATTTTTATTTGGAATTCGCCATGACAAATACTCGGAGCACTATAACTACGGCGAAGGCTCGAAACGTTGGGCGAAGAAATAGTCGATCTGCAATCGTCCGTAGGAGCAACGTTTTCGACTTTGGTCAAAGTCGGATGCGACACGAGAGACTCGAGATTGGCTAAAATCACAAGGGTGTCGGGACATTAGGCATTGTGCCCGTATCTAAAAACTCTCTAAGGCAAGCTGAATGTGATTAAGCTGCCGATGGCCAATATACAGGCACCATACCAGCGAACGTGAGGACTGCCCCAATCTCAGATTCGAAGTTCGGCAGGAAATCAGCAATCCACGAAGGTGCGTCAGCACGCCAATCAACTAACGATGGGTGACCAGTAACAAAATATCCATAGATCCATAAAGCAGTGCCCACCAGCATTACGACCCATCCTGAAATAACTGTTTTGCTCATAGACCTGAATCTCTGCGTTCAGTGCACCGGTCGTCGCGATATTTTGGCAGGGGGGTAGGTCCCTATATGGCCGCAATGTGGGCAACGCACGTCGGAGACTGTTCGATAATGGAGCGGGTCAGGTTTTTCAGTCGGCGAAGGTGCTTCCGCAAAAGGAACCGGGCCCTGGCAAGTTGTACAATTGACCGCAAAATACCATTTTCCAGGTTCTGTGACCCTCATTGCCCCTGCCCCACTGGTCAAAATTGGATGTTCTTCAAAGTCCGAAGCTGAACCTCAGCTCGCGAAAGTACAACTGCCGGCCGGTAGACGCTATCGTTAAAATCTCCTCAGTCTGACCAAGCTCAAGCCACTGGTCGCTACAGCCTGTTCGTGAACGGATCCACATTCACTGACGTTGGGCTGATGGAGATACCGACACCAGTGCGGCACCCAGCGCTGCACTTCCGCGACCAACAGATTGGGCGTTTGTTTGAGAAATGCTGTGATCTCTCGGCAGCTTGCCCCAGCGTCGTCCGCCTTGGCCTGCGCCGCAACCGCGGATACCTCGCTCGATTTTTGCTCAGCAGGATTCTTCCAGTCCTCAACCGGATGTCCGGTAATCGCCATCACGTAGTTGCGGGTCTCAAGTGGAAGATCGCGTAAGCCCCCAATGAAGTCGCGCACACGCTGCGGGCCGGCATTATAGGCCGCGGCTGCAAGACCCAAATTACCGAACTGGTCGCGTAACTGGGCCAAAAATTCGCTAGATTTCGGCAACGCCTCGATTGGATTGAACGGTTCTACGAGGCCATGTTCCTGGGCGGTGCCCGGCATGAATTGCGCAATGCCTTGAGCGTGTCCGCCCGTATAGGTCAGCGGACCGATTTCGTCAGTGTGAAACCGGCTTTCCTCCCAGATCAGTCGGGCGAAGAAATCGACCGGCAGCCCATTCGCGCGCGCGGCCGATTTGATCATTTGACAGATCGGGTTGTTCGCTTCAAGCGCTTGGGCGGTTGGCACGGACGTTTGCGCCGATGCCTCCAGCGGCGCGCCAAACAGCACTACTAACAAGACAAAATGAGACCGAAATTTGAGCATAAGGGATTGCTGTATCCGCCCGACCATACGGATCGTGCTGCTCCGCAGCGCCACGAGAAAATGTCTAACACACGTAGCGATGCTACTTCTACAAATGCGCTCGTTGTGCCGCCGCAGGCGGCACATTGCCTTGCAATTTTAATGGTTTATCGCGCCGTGCTGACTATCACGGCACCATCGTGACGACACCGGAACTTCCAACACCCTTAGCTGCGTTTTCAAAACTCGCCAGCCATTGACCGCTGCATTCACTGGCTCTGAAAATTGGACGTCCTCAAGACCGTCTCGAATGTATCGCTAGCATGTCTTAGACGGCAATTGCGGCATCTCCGACCGGCAACGAAAAGTGTTTCTTACCCACGGCGTCGCGTACATCAATTGACCAATTGTTCCACTCGCCAGAAAGACTGCCCTTTAGAACCTGGGCCATCTCCTGAGCAAAATCGATCGCACTTTGCGAGTTCTGGAACTCGGTGCCCTGATAGTCATAGAGCGATTGGTCTTTCATCGTGTAATCGAAGAAGAAACGCATAGGCCCGCACCTGTTGTTGTATATCGCAGCTTTTAGACAGATTTCGCTGTGATTGACTTAGATAAATCGATAAACGTGGATGAAAATAAGGCTCAAGATTACTAAAGAACTGAATTTGTTCACACAAAATTATCTAGAAGTGAGCCGAGGGGACGTCGGCAATTTTGTCGCTAGGCAACCCGTTCCTTGCGGACGTCTTCCGGTTCAGATGACTCGGAATCTTTGACCCATGCGTCTGTGGCGACCCGTCGCAACTGAGTTTAGGTTAATTCAAGAACGCGATGGAATTTGTTTATGGCGCGTGATCAATGCTCGCTCGTTGAGCCAATTATTACCCGCTCATAGAATTTCTTTCTTTCGACCATTTGTCCGGAATTGAACCAATCGGACTTTGCGGACGACCAATTTGGGACGTCGTGTCTCATCATTGACACGCCAGAGTGCTAGGTCCCATAGCCGCAGTTAGGAGACTAGAATTGGCCTCCAATTCAGCAAATCAATTTTCTCTTTTTGACCGCGTATGGCCGACAGCGCTTGTCGTTGTGGCTTTGGGGCTTACCGTGGCTTGGATTGCCGTGCTGGGATACGAGTTGCTTCGACTCATTGGCACGGCACTTTAAGATTCTAGCTAACCCCCCGCTGCGGCAACAGCGGCACAAGAATTGCTTAGTTGTAAAAAGTCGAAAGCAAATCTGAGTATTGGCACATGCTGGGTTCCATCGAGATGACACTGGGTGACGAGTGGTCAAAAGTGCTGAGTCCGCGTGAGCGCGAAATAGCACTCCTGGTCGCCAGCGGGTTATCGAACAAGGAGGTTGCCCGCCAATTGGGGCTGAGCGACGGGACCGTGAAGATTAGCTTGCACACAATTTATCGGAAATTGGGTACCAAAAGTCGGTATAGTCTTATCGTTCAACGACATTCCGCAGGTAGCAACGGGACTGCCACCGGCTAGGCTGGCCGGGCCGGATGCTTCCAAATTCGCAAGATAATCCCAGCCCAGTCGCTGCAGCCAGGCCGCGGTGCGTCGGACCGAGTGTTCGATACAGTAACCGTTTTCCAGATTGCTGCGGGGAAGTTAAGGACGATCGCTGGCTACTACGTCTTGCTCTGTTGGGTCGGACGAACCGGAGTCTTAGTCTTTTGCCCAGAACGAATTTGAGTTGCAACCGAACTCAGCCATCGTTTTCGCAAGACCACAATTCGATCGGTGATCTCGCTAATCTGTTCGGCAGTGTATTTCGCCAACGGTGGGCCTTTTGGGATTTTCATTTTGTATACGCGTGGCTCACGAGTTGATAAGACGCAACGACACTCCCGATTCCTTCATACCGGAAGTCCGCCTCGCCTAAAAGAACAGTGTGTTATGACGGGAAAAAAATCAATCTCAGTTCATGCGGTAAGCTGAATTCTTCATAATGAAACAATTTATTTACTGCCAACGAGAACCGAAGGGGTCAAGTGTCTTCGACGTTCATGCTGATGATGAAGCGTTTCAACCCATCATTGGTGAGCCCATCAAGCACGCAGCGCAAAGGCATTCGGCAGGAGCATGCCGATATCGGCCAAAGGCGACGGTAATACCTCCCCGTGTGAGCCGGCACGACTATAACTTTCGATATACATCCTGCGCCCCTTAATATCGGTAACGTCAATCGTGATGGGTCTCTCTAACTAGCTGGTGTAATTCTCATTTTGCCTCTGACTTGGACGCCGTTTTGCGGTTAACAGCGACCTCTTCTAACTGTTATTTGGCCCGGGACTTGCTTGCCTTTAAATCGTCTTCAGAATAGACAAAATATCATTTCAAATCGCGCCAACTCGGTTGTGTATGTAGCCAATGTCCGTGGGAAGTGAGTCATCGGAAATCCGAGCAGACGCTCGGCTATTGGGCGTAGTGGGGCCAGTTTCGGCCAAGCCTGCGCGGTTTGCCGCTTTTTACGCAAAAATACTGATATTCGAATTTCTTGCTGTAGCGTGCGCTGCGTATTTCTCGAGCTTATCCTATCGCTACACCGAACTTCACTTGCTGCCCAACGAGTATCTTCCCGCTGCGCTGTTTCTTGCCGCACTCGTCTCAATTGTTTCCATAGCGTTTCGACACTTTGTTGCGATCCAACGCCAGCCGCTGCATGCACTGCTGTGGAGTGGGCTAGGCGCGGTGGCGCTCGCTTTCTCGTTTTTTCTATCGACACTTTTCCTATTGAAGGCGATTGGCGATTATTCGCGTGGTGCCTTCATTTTTCAGATCGTCGCCGTAAGCGTCACGGTTTGCCTGACGCGCACAATCTCCTACGTCTGGATGCAGTCCGCTATACGCTCCGGTACGGTTGAAGCCCGCCACGTCGTATTGATCGGCGAGGAGCGTTATCGGTTACAGTTCGCCGATTTGGTGAGAACGGCGGGCATTCGGAGCGTCGCGTCATTGCCATTTCCGCACGCCGCGGAAGCGAAAACGGCACGTGAATCGGATCTTTTGGTCGACAGCAAAATCGCACGTCAGACAATCGAATTTTGCCGCGCCGCCCATCCGGATGACGTCGTTATCCTTGCGTCACAAGCGGATTTGTCCGCGGCGCCTGAACTTGCTCGCTTGCTCTCGGAGCTGCCCGTCAATGTCCACATCGTGCCGCTTGGCAGCGTCAACGTTTTCGCCACTTCGCGAATAGCCGAATTAGGCAACCTGAAGACGCTGCAGGTGTCGCGACCGCCGTTGTCTTTGTTCGAGCAGGCTATAAAACGGACTTTCGACATTATCGTCGCCGCTACGGGTCTTATTTTACTCGCGCCGCTGTTCGCGCTCGTTGCGATCGCCATAAAATTGGAATCTCGCGGCAATGTCTTCTTTTGGCAGAAGCGTCACGGTTACAACAACACGACCATTGATGTCGTCAAATTTCGAACGATGTATGAGACTGACGATGATAATTGCTTCGTTCAGGCCAAACCCGCAGATGGACGGGTGACGCATGTGGGCCGGCTGCTCCGTCGTACCAATATTGACGAATTGCCGCAGCTCTTTAACGTGCTCATTGGCAATATGTCGATTGTCGGTCCGCGTCCCCACGCGACCGCCCACAACGAAATGTTCGAAGGAAGGATATTACCGTTTTCCCGCCGCCATAACATAAAGCCCGGCATTACAGGCTGGGCCCAGGTCAATGGGCATCGCGGTGAGACCGACACGCTGGAGAAGATGCAGCGTCGCGTGGAACACGATTTATACTATATCGACAACTGGTCGTTCCTTCTCGACATGAAGATTATTCTTCTGACCCTGTTCTCCAAACGGGCTTACATTAACGCCTATTAGCGATGCCCGCCTGGGCGGGGCGATCGCGCGAAGATTGCAAGTTCTTGATTATGTGTCCGGCGTGCTGTCGCGCTATCG
>Ga0207031_10157_pt2 | contig 18630 bp, 12 predicted proteins | sample Alteio_BWMinCont_37_FD_153278 | JGI IMG/M metagenome (GOLD analysis project Ga0207031, IMG submission 153278) | Enriched cells from forest soil in Barre Woods Harvard Forest LTER site, Petersham, Massachusetts, United States -... | ecosystem: Environmental > Terrestrial > Soil > Temperate forest >... | reverse complement strand
GCCAAGGACGTTCTTCAAGCGCTCGAACAGCACCGGCACATTGGCCGCCTCGCGGTAGGTTGGCGCAATCACTGAAAGTTTGGGCGGCATCGGGAGCTTCACGAGTTCTTTTAGGATTGCGGCGCGGGACGGCGCGGATAGGGAAGGGGGTAGGGACGCAGCAAACGTTGTGCCGGGATGAGCGCGAGTTGGATCTCATCCCTGCCGCGTCCGAGGCTAAGCGATTGCGCTTCGCCGAGGCTTGCGAAATAGGGCGTCAGCGCCGCGAGAGACTCAGCGAGCCTTTTCTGCGCGACCACGATCACCGCATCCTTGCCGACGAAGGCGGCGGGATCATCGAGAAAGGCGAAGCCGTGCGGATCACCTGAAAAGACGGTCACCGGGATCTGCGGGCCGAGCGCCTGCGCGATCTTGCCGGCCTCCATCCATTTCGTCGCAACGATGAACGAGGGCGCGTTTTGCTCGCGCAACAGCGGCGATTGGCGAAGCTGCGACCAGCTCAGCGCTTCGAGCGTCGGGTCGGCGCCGCCGGCGAGGCTCGGCGCGTAGCGGATGAGAAAGCCGGTCCGCGCTTCAGCAACCGCAAAGCCTGCGATCACCGCGAGCGCGGCCGTCGAGCCGATCGCCCAGGCGCGCCAGGTGAATCGCACGCTTTCCTTGGCGAGCCAGGCTCCGAGGAGCGGATAGGCGAAGAACCAGCCCGGCATCGGCCAATGCGGCAGGCCTCGCGCGCCCCAGAGCGGCGTCAGCGTGAAGACGAGGATCGGCGGGAAGGCCAGGCAGAGGAATAGAAGACGCCGTCCGTCGTCCGCGCCGCCGGCATAGGCGCACGCGGCGGCGGCGAGGCCGCCGAGGAGGGGCGCGAATATCCACGGCGAGAGAAACGCGATTTCGCCGAGCGCCATCGCGCCGACCTGCACTGGGCGCCAATGCGCGCCGGGCGCGCCGCGCGCGCCTTGGAAAAGGAACGAGACCCAGCCGTTCTCGGCGTTCCACGCGAGCGCCGGCACAATCATCAACAGGGCGATGAGCGCGGCGCAATAGGGCGCGGGATGGACGAACCAGCGGCGCTGGCCCGGCGCGATCGCAAGGAAAATGAGGAGACCGAACGGAAAGAAAGCCGCGCTGTATTTCGACAGGCCGGCAAGGCCGAGAAAGAACCCGACCGCGAGCCAGAGCGGGACGACCGGCGCTTCAGGCTCGAACAGCAGTCGCGACAGCGACCAAGTCGCGGCTGCGAGCGCGAAGAGGAGCGGGCCGTCGGGCACGATCCAGCCGCCCGCCGAAGCGAAAAAGAACGGCGTCGCATTGAGCGCAAAAACCGCCAAGAGCCCGGCGGCCGCGCCGAAGAGATCGCGCGTCAGGGTGAAAACCAGCCAGCCGGTCGCGGCGAAAAGTGCGATGAAGGGCAGGCGCACGGCGCCGTTTTCGCCAAAGGCCAAAGCGGCGAAATGCGCGATCCATTGATGCAGCGGCGGATGATCGAAATAGGACCAACTCAGGCGCCGCGCCATCGTCAGCGTATAGGCCTCGTCAACGCCAAAATCGAGCGAGAAGGCGAGGACGATCCGCGCCAAGGCGAAGCCGAGGATCACCGCGATCGCCAAGGCGGTCTGGCGGTATGCGCGCGCCGCCTCGGCCGACGCCTGCGGGGCCACATCGGGCCGCCGTCGTCAAGCCGCTTCGCGGCTCCTCCGCTGCGCTCCGGCCGCTTCGCGGTGACAACGGCGGTCCGATGCGGCTTTGTTGAATCCATGGTCTTTGCTGCGCAAAGACGGCCTTCGGCGGCTTTCGTCAGCAAAGATCCTGGTCGCCTAACGCATGAACCGCGCGGAGGAGTCAAGGCGCGCGAAGCGCAGCGTAAGCCCCGCGCAGCGGGCTCGGCCTTGACGCCGAGCACGGCTCAGGCACACGGGCGCTGAAACGCGTAGCCCTAATCGCCCACGACGGCCTGGACTCGCCTACGCCGTTTTCCGCGCGGAGGCGCGCTCGCCTTCGACGCCGGGGATGAATTGATCGAACGCGGTCCAGAAGAGATCGCGGTAGCGATCGCGCTCCATCAAAATCTCGTGTTCGGAGCCGTCGATCACGATCAGCCGGCCGGTTCTCATCCGCGAGGCGAAGCGCTCGGCCGCATGGGTGTCGACGACGCGGTCGGCGCCGGCGGCGACGATCAGGGTCGGCGTTGCGATCTCCCTGGCGAAATCGGGATCTTCGAATTCGCGCATCGTGCGAATCGCCGCGTGAAGCCAGCCGATCGTCGGCCAGCCGACCGCGATGTCCGGCGCGGCGATGAGCATGCCGGCCGTGCGGGCATAGCGAACGGGATCGGAGGTCAGAACATTGTCCCTGAAGGGCAGGCTCGACGGGCTCGCCGAACCGCCGCCCGGCGCGAAGGCGCCGCCGAAGCCGAGCGTATCGAGCGCCTCGGCGAAAACGCGAATCGCCCAAGGGTTGCGCTGATTGGCGAGACTGATCATCGGCGCGCTGAGCACGAGCCGCTCGAACGGGCAGCGTCCGGCATGGGCGATCGACAGCATGATCGCGCCGCCCATCGAATGAGCGAGGCCGAACCACGGCTGCGGGCAGGAGGGGCCGAGGACGTCGTCGACGAGGCCGTTGAGGTCGCGTTCATAGAGGGAGAAATCGTCGACATGGCCTTTGCGCCGGTTTCGCAACTGCCGCGTCGAGCCGCCTTGGCCGCGCCAGTCGATCGTAGCGACGGCGAAGCCGCGGGCGAGCAATTCGCCGACCACTTCGTAGTATTTCTCGATGAATTCCGCCCGGCCGTGCAGGATCGCCACCGTGCCGCGCCGCGCGGTCGGCGGAACCCAGCGCGCGGCCCGCAAGGGCGCGCCGTCGATCCCCCGCGCGGCCGAAAGCACAGCGCCAGGGGGGATGGGATTTTCATGCGTGACGGCGAGTCGCATAGGCGGCAGTCTCACGCGGCTTCCTGGCATGGAGCGCGGCGAGGCGCAATGCGGGCGAAGGATCGGCTGCGGGCGTTAGGCGCCAAAGGAGATGTTCGATGCGTGTGCTACGAAACAAATTTTAACGTCGCCGGATTGGCGACGCCGAGGCTATGCCACGCGGCGATTTCGCCGCTCGCGTTGACGACGCCGACGTCGGTCGCGCCGCTCGTCTTGTCATAGATGAGAACGTCTGAAATTCCATCGCCATTGAAGTCGCCGATCGCGGCGACGGAGAAGCCGGTCGGCAGGGCCGGCGCCGAGAGCGCGGCGTAGCCGGTCGAGGCGCCGTCGTCGAGGTTATAGAGCTTGAGCTTTCCCGCGGCATTGACGAAGAGCAGGCTGTCGTCCTTGTCCCCCAACCCTTCGAGGAAGTCGCCTGCGCCAACGTAGCTCCATCCCGCGCCGGGTCCGACGAAGGTCCTATCTTCCGCGACCGCGCCGTTGTTGATGCGCCAGTCCTCGAGTCCGCCCGTTTTCTGGTTTTGAAACAGGATGTCGACCGCGGTAGTTCCCGAGAAATCGCCCGTTCCAAGCGCGCTCCATCCTGCGCCGGGGTCGGTCAGCGTGTAGGTCGCGGTGATCGCATTGTTGACGACGACCTGCTCCATGGCCTTCCCCGTCTTGGCGTCGACCCAAAGGAGCGCGCAGGGCTCGAACCAGTTCGACGTCGGCACGTCGATGTCGGCAAGCCCTGCGAGGCTCCAGCCCGTTGACGGCGCCTCGCCCGTCAGTGTCGAGAAGCCCTCGTCGACGCCGTCGTTTGTGGTCCAGATCGTCAAAACGCCTGTCGTACTGTTCTGGAACAGGGGATCGGCGCTTCCGAAGCCGTCTAAATCGCCGGTCGCCACGAACTTATCGCCTACGGGCGGCGGACCTGGGTTGAAGAGATTCGTGGTTGCGACCTTGCCGTTCTTGAGGATCCAATCGGAATAGAGGCCGGTCTTGGCGTTGAGCCACAGGACATCCGACACCGCGTCGCCGGTGAAATCGTCCGGCACAGCGCCGGTGACGCGGATGGTGAACGTGTCTCGCGCCACCCCGCCGGAGTCCTGCGCGGTGACCGTGACGGCGTAGGAGCCGGCAGGGGGCGCGCCCGCGCCGGTGAAAGTCTCCGTCGCGGCGTCGAATGTCAGCCAGCTTGGCAGCGCGGTAGAATCTGGGCCGCTTGCGCTATAGGCCAAGGCAACACCCTTCGGGCCCGAAAAGACATTCGCAGGAAGGGTCAGCTTGAATCCGAGCGCGACAATTTCGTTGACGTTGGCGATCGGATGCTCGACGACCGGCCGAGGCTCGGGAGGCGCCGCGACGACCGAGATTTTGAAATTGTCCTCGGCGAGCCAACCATACGGGTCGTAGGCCCTCACCGTCACATCGAAAACCTTGCCAATGGCAGACTTCGGCGCAGCCCCGGAAAATGTCATAGTACTGCCGTTGAAGGTCAACCAATACGGCAGGCTGGAAAGATCCCAGCCGCTCGCGCGGTAGGTCATCGCGAGTCTCTTCGGATCGGCGAACGTGTCCGACGCAAGCGTCAAAGAAAACTCTTCGCTTGCCGCAATACTCTTGTTCGCCGTCGGGTGCTCAAGCTCCGGCGGCGGTTCATAGGGTACGAACGAAAGTTGCCCTGCTAAGCTCGTCAAAACGAGCGTCGGCGTTCCTCCGATATCGGCGACCGCCTTAACTTCTAAACCGACGTCGAGATTTGCGTATAACGAATAGGCGAGCGTGAATACGTCTTTGCCGTTGTTCAGGAAGATTTGTGTTGGCGACACGCCGTTGCCACACGCTATGATGTCCGGCCCTTCGCCGTTCAGGTCCGCGACGATCACCCGTTGGAGGGCGCTAAAACCCGAGCCTACGATCGACCGAGCGCCGAGCAAACGAGTCGCCGTTTCATCGGTGAAATCGCCAGAGCCGTTGTTTATGAGGATTTGAATGGCGTAACCTTGATCATCGCCTGGCGAGGAAAGTACGACCAAGTCATTGCCATGACCGTTCGCGTCTTTGAACGCCGCCAAGCCGTCGATAGCAGGTTCACCCTTGTCCGTGAGGCCGAAAGGCAACTTCGGCAAGAGGATTGGTTTGACCGACGCGAAGTCGCCATTTCCAGGATTAAGGAATACTTCGAGCCCGGCCACGCTGGGATCGTTCGAGGCATACTCTCCTGGCGCGTAAAGGAAATCCGCCAGGCCGTCCCCGTTCACGTCGATTAAGTAAGGGGTTGGCGTGAAAGCGGGCCCAGGCGCGACGTAAGAAGGTAAGCTTGGTTCATCTGTATTCGACACGTTGGTATAGGTTCCGTTCTTGTTGAACAGAAGATAGAGCCAACCGGTTTGTCGTTTCCCGTAATTGGACGAGTAGTCCGCCATTACCCCAATGTCGCCTGCGCGGTTGACCACGCCCGTCGTCACACCAAAACCGGCCTGTGCGGAGGCAGGAAGCTTGACTTTGACGTAGCTCCCTGACGCCGTAGACATCATCAGGAAGTCGGAATCGCTTTCCGTGCCGGCCGGGGCGCCGTCCGCTCCTTCATCCGCCAAAAAGAAGTCCGGCTCTCCATCGCCATTGAGGTCGACAATAGCGGGCGACGCATCCTTAACCTGCGGCGCGCCATCAGGGAAAAACTGCGACGTAGCGTCAAAGAAGGATTTTGTCTGAGGATCGTATTGCAGTACTTCCACCGGACAGGCGATATTCAGCGACTGAGACATAAGCCAAGTCACCAGTATATCCACAGTTTTGCCGCCGTCGGTATAAAATGTAGATACGTTTCGTATTACAGGCACATCAAAGGGAGGGCTGTACCAGTTCACATAGTATTTTCTCATCTGAAGCGGTATCTCGATCCAATCGCTGGTCGGATTCGAAACCGACATGTCTGGCTTGATCGTGATGTCGACGATCGCGATAGGCCCGCTCACGGTCGGGGTTGGATCAGCGCTACTCAAATCACTCAGATAGTAATTGCCGCCACTCGGTTCGGGCTCCGCCGGAGAAGACGTGAAGGTGACGGAGCGCAATTCTTTGGTGACGGCCGCTGCCGTCCCGACAAGCGTATAGGTTCCTGATTTAAAGTAAGAGCTCGAGAACTTCCCTAAGCCGGTGGGGTCCTCAATTGTCAAAGTCTCGGACGCTCCGGGATTGGGGTCAGAAATAGTCACAGTCGCGAATGGGTGGATCTGTTCGCCTTGCGTTAATGTCTGCCCGACATCGACGCCGGTGATGGTTGGCGCCACGACCGAAGCCGGTTGTGTTTTTGTCTCCTCGGAGAAATCTGCGGAAGAAGCGAGCGTCACATCCGCTGCGCTAAAGCCTGGATCGGCGAGCGTCGGGGCTATCGGCAGCAGGTCGGAAAGCCAATCGAGGTCGCCATACGCGCTGGTTCCGGTCAGGCCAGGAGCTGGCTCGTCCGCGTTAACCGAATCGATTGCGCCGCTTGTACCAGCCCCACCAAAATCGAGAGGATCGACCGACTCATTGTCATCATCGGCCGCGAATCTTCCATCTTGTATCATCGACCCATTGCCCCCAGTCGCAATGACTTGATGCCGCGTATCGAGCTTAACATACTGATTTGACGAGTAAACTGAGATTTCGACATACGAGTTTCGGCCGGCCGTGCAGGATCGCTGCCGCGCCGCGCGGTCGGGGGAACCCACGCGCGGCCCGCAAGGGCGCGCCGTCAATCCCCCGCACGGCCGAAAGCCCGGCGAGGCGCAATGCGGGCGAAGGACTTGGCGGGCCGGTTAAAATCCGCTCCATGAGCTAAGATATCTCATCGTTTTACGGATAAATAATTCGTGTATGTCGGAGAATCTATGATGGCCAACGACACTCAGGCATCGTCCCAACCGAGCTCGGCAATTCCAGCGGACGACCCGCGGCGGCGATCGACCGTTGCGGAACTCGACGATCCCGCGCTTCCGCACATCTCCATCGCCGGAGGCGTCTATACAATCCTGGTGACGGGCGCGCAGACGGCCGGCCGTTACTGCCTGATCGAGATGCAGGTTCCGAGCGGCGGCGGCCCACCGCCGCATCGCCACGATTTCGAGGAAATGTTCACGCTGCTCGAAGGCGAGCTCGAATTCGCCTTTCGCGGCGAGCGATCGATCGTCCGCGCGGGATCGACCGTCAACATCCCCGCCAATGCGCCGCATTCCTTTGTCAACAAATCCGGCGCGCTCGCGCGCATGCTCTGCCTGTGCGCGCCCGCCGGCCAGGAAGAGTTCTTCATGGCTGTCGGCGACCCCGTCGCGAGACGTACGTCGCCGCCGCCCAGCCTCAGCCTCGAGGAAAGAGCCGAACGCGGCAAAAAGGCCCAAGCGCTCGCCGCCAAGTACCGGACGGAGTTCGTCAAGCCTTAGCGAGGCGGCGATGCGCGGGTTGCTTCGGAGTATTTCTCACGATCGACCCTCACCGCCGTTTCGGGTTTCAGTCCTTATTTGCCCGAGCCGGCCGTCAGTCCCATCACAATATAACGCTCAAGGAAGATGCCGATCAGCACGAGCGGCGCGATTGACGCGGTCGATAAGGCGGCCATCGTCCACCAATTGATGCCCTGCGATCCGGTCTGGCTCGCCACCATCACCGGCAACGTCTGCGCGTCGAAGCCGGTCACCAACGAGGCGAAAAAATATTCGTTCCAACATAGGACCGTCGAAAGGATGAAGGACGCTACCATGCCTGGCAGCGCAATCGGCGCGACGACAAGAAGGAACGCGCTCCAAATCGAGCACCCGTCAACCAGAGCCGCTTGCTCAATCTCGGTCGGGATCGTGTCGAACTGGTCGCGCATCACCCAGATGACGATCGGCAGAACCATAAGCGTGTAGATGAGCACAAGGCCGATGCGCGTGTCGATGAGCGCCAGCGCCTTGTAAAGGACAAGGAAAGGCATCGCCAGAACCACCGGCGGAAGGATGAGCTGCGACAGAAAGAAAAAGGAAATGTCCTTGTTCCGCCAGACGCCGAATTTGTAATCGAACCGGCTGAGCCCATAGGCGGCCAAAGTTCCCATGACCACGGCAAGCGCCGAAGCGCCGAAAGTCGCAATCATGCTGTTGAAGAAACGCTTCAGGAATTCGTCACGTACGTTTGACGTCGCGAAGATCGTGTCGGGCGAGAGGCCGAGCGACTGCCAACCCTTCCAACTCGGCATGAAGTCAAACCACGGGAGAAGATGACCTTGGGTGACATCTTTGCCGAGCTTCATCGACGTCGAGAACGTCCAGTACAGCGGGAACAAAGCGATGAAGGTCCATACGAGCAAGGCGGCATAGATCAAAACGCGCCCGCCGATGCGCGCAAATCCGCTGGTCTCCGCGCGTTCACGCGATCGAGCTCTTGCTGACGCTTCCAAGGCGTTTTCCGCCGTCACTTGAGCACACTCCTTTCGCGTCTCCGCCTGGCGCGGCGGATCAGGTCATTTTCTGCATATAGCGGCTGACCACCTTCAGCAGCAGAGTGACGAAGATGATGATGATGAGAAGATAGACTTCGGCAACCATGGTCGCATAGCCGACATTCGAACGATCGCGATATTCGCGATAGACGAAGCTCGAGATTGTATCGGTCGCGCCGCCTGGGCCGCCGGCGGTCACGTTGATAACGATGTCGGCGAGCTTCAGCTCGAAAATAATCCTGATCACAATCGCGGTGACGCTGACCGGCAGCATGAGCGGAAAGGTGATGGCGGTGAACATCTGCCAGCCATTGGCGCCGTCGACTTTGGCGGCTTCCTTGACCTCGGTTGGCAACGCCTGAAGGCCGGCAAGCATCATGATCATCATGAAGGGGATCCACACCCAGCCGTCCATGACCATGATGCTGGTTCTGGCGACCCAAGGGGAGGTGAAAAACGCCGGATTTTCCCAGCCGAGCGTCCGCGCCAGGGTCGCCGCCGGGCCGAACCGGTTCTCCATGATCGACTTGCCGATCATCCAGCTCACCGCCACAGGGCTCAGCATGAAGGGCAGAAGAAAGGCCACGCGGAAGAACTTGCGGGCGCGAATGTCGGCGTTCAGAAGCAGCGCAAGGCCGAAGGCGATCGCATATTGGACGAACACCGTCAGCACGTAGAAAACCATGTTGGAGAGCGCGTTCCAGAAATACGAATCGTTCCAGAGCGTGATCAGATTATCGAAGCCGTTGAGATGATGGCCCGACTGGGCGTTGAGATTCCAGTTGGTGAAGGCGATGTAGAGGCCGAAGAGCGTTGGAAATATCACCATCGCAACGGTGAAGAGGAGCGACGGCAGGACGAACAGGGTCTGCTGGCCGGCTTCGCCGCGCGTCAGCACTTGGCTGACGCCGAGCGCGACACTCCAGAGAATGAATGTATAGAGAAGCGGTCGCCAATCGGAGAAGCCGATCGTGACGGCGCCGGCCGAATCGAGAATTTGAACGGCGGCGACGGCCACGAGCGCCAGCGAAGCCAGGCGGAACAGCCAACGCCCTTGCGCGGACCTTGCGCCGGATATGTTCGTTTGCAGCGCTTCGAGCTTGCCGCCGTCCACCGAATTGTCCCTACCCGTTCTTCTCTGAACCCATTTCGCTCGCGTGGGAGCAGGGGGATGCAATGTCCGCGGCGGCGCCTTTCGCCGCCGTCGCGGACCAATATTCCAGAGTACAATCCTATCCGACGGCCCTTAGATGCCCATGGAGATCCGGTAGTATTTGACCTGGTTCTCCCTGCCGAGCTTGTCAGTCAGCTTGTCCCAAGCCGCCGCGATATTGTCGGCGCCCTGCTGTGCTGTTTCCTTGCCTGCAAAGACACGCGTAAGCTCGTCCTCCGCGATGCTGTAATATTGAAAGATGCCAGGAATGCGCGGCTCGATCGCCGAGTTCGGGTGATTGTAGGAAGTCGACTGAGAGTTCATATACGACCCAATATATTTCTTGTCGTAGCCCGCCAGCGCCCAGAGATCGAGGTTGGTGTGGCTCTTACGATAGGGCTGGAACCCTGACGGATAGGCCGACGTCCACATCGACAGATCCTTGCCGCCGAGATGGGCCGCTGCGCTCCAGGCCGCCCTTTGGCGCTTGGGATCGCTGTCAACAGACTTCATCACATAAATGCCCCAGCCGAGATAGGCCATGTTCGGCGCCTGGTTCGGCCCGCTCGCAAGCTTCTCCCACGCGCCCTTGCGGAAGTTATAGACGTCGTCCGAGGCCGGCAGGATATCGAAATCGAGGACGTCGCCAATCGTCGCCGTGTCGCTGGCCCTGGCGGTGGTCCCGATGTCGCCCCACCATTCGAGCAGCGAGCCGGTGCCGGTCAGGAATTGCTGGAAGGCGGTCGTGCCGGGATCTGCGTTGATTTGGTCGGCCGGCTCGTAAGGCAGCGCGTCGACGATGTCCTGGATCGCGCGGACCCAAGCCGGATTGTTGACGAGCGGCTTCATGTTCTCGTCGAAGAGCCAATTCTTCTCGCCGGGATATTTGGCGTAAGCCGTCGCGCGGCTGCCGGTGAAATAGAACTGGAATCCGCCCCAGGGCTTGGGTTGATCGAGGAAGCCGAAGACGTCCTTCCCCTTCATCTTCTTGCCTTTGAGGAACTTGGTGACCTGCTGCACCTGCTGCCAGGTTTTAGGCGCGCCCCAATCGTTCAGGCCGGCCTTCTCCTTCCAGTCTTTCCACTGCTTTGCGAGGTCGCCATCCGAAAAGACGTCGGTGCGAATGTTCATCGTGTGGCAGTCGCTGTCGATGGTGACGCGATGGATCTTGCCGCCCCAGGTGCCGACAGGCGGCTTGAGATAGTCGACGTAATCGTCGAAATCGATCTGCTTCTTCACCCAATCGGGCATTTCCGACAAGAGGTCCTTGACGCCCATATCGCCTTCGAAGGGCGCGCCCATTTCGATGATGTCGTAGTCGACGGTGCCTGTCGCAATCGTCTGCTGCAGGCGGGCATTGTAGTCGGCCTGGGCGAGATCGATCCATTTGATCGAAGCGCCGGTGTAAGCCTCCCAGGGCTTCAAAAAGCCGCGGAACAGGAAATTATGCAGGTTCTGGTTGTTGAGGCCCATGAAGGCGAAATTGACGCCTTTGAACTCGCCTTCTTTCACGAACTCCTTGGTCGGCCCGAGGCAGAGTTCGCCGACTTTCTGCCAGTCGGCATCGGTCGGCGATCCATTGCCCGAGCCCGGGATCTTCATGATCTGGGCGACGACGCTGTCTGCAGCAAAGGCTGGCGAGGTCGATAAAGCCAAAGGCCCAGTAGCGGCCAGCGCGGCCGTCGCGCCCGCGGCGCCCTTGAGCACCTGACGGCGGCTTGCTTGCATGGCCATAAGTTGATTGTAAATGCCTACTCTCACGGAAGTCCTCCCTTAAAGTACTGTAGCGCCTCCGCCGAGCTTATCCACCCCGGTCGAAGGCTGACCTCGAACCCATCCAAGATCTCGCGGGGAAATCGCCGAAAGAGGCCGAGGCTGCGCGCATGCTAGTATGCAACGCCTTGTCCTTAAGTCAAATACGCTTCCCTTTGCAGTTATCTGAACAACCGCGCGGCGCTCCTGCATTCGGAGAGATCGGTGGTTTCGCGTCTCATGGCTCAAATTCAGGAATAATGTCGGCGTTCCGGTCGCAGCAGAGATTGGGCGATCATCTGAGTTGAGCGCGCATCGGTCGCAGCCGAAGGTCAAGAATTGGCCAAAAAGCGGAATGGCGGCTTTCGAGCGATAGGAAGCGAAAGCGGACGTTCGACAGGCGCCAGTCAAACGGCATGGTTTGACCTGAAGCTGACTCTCGACGCGCGTCGTTGTCGCCGCCCTGGCGTCAGCGCGTCGGTATGAGAGGCATCAGGAGGTAGCTCGCTGTTCCGCCGCCGGTATGGACCGAATGTGCGCCGCCAAAAACCTCCGTAGGTCGATCCGCGGCGTCATTGTGCAGAAAAATCCCAGACCCCTTCATGAGGCCCTCGGCATCCGCGCGCTCGAAGTCCTTGCCGCCGAGCGTCACGGCGAGCCGGTAGCCGGCGGGCGCCACAATCGAGGTCGGCCAAATTTCGACTTCGACCTCGTAAACCTCGCCCGGATTAACCTGCCGCCGTTCGTCATGCGTATGATAGGGCTTGAAGGGTTGCGATCTCGCCGGATCGGTCCGACGGTGTGAAACTCGCAGCCAGCCCTGCGAGATCGGCGCGCGCGGGTCGTTCGCGCCTACGAAAGTGACCTCACTACCGTCCGGATCGAGCAGGCGCAGTGTAATAAACAAATCCATATCGGAGCCAGTGGTCGAGACGAACAGCTTGGCCGCGATGGGGCCCGTGAATTCTACGTCCGCCTCGAAGGGCGCGCTGTGAAGCGTAATGCCGTCGCCGAGTGCGTCGTAGGTTCCCGTGTTTGGTTCCGATGGCGCATTCAATCCTAGGGTGCGCTCTTTGGCGTCAAGATAAAAATGAGTCCAAGAGGTACGCGCGAGCGGCCATTCGTTTTCGGACCGTCGAACATCTCCCCGTGGATCGCGGATCGTCAACAACAACGGCGGCTGCTTGTCCCAACCATTGTCCTCACCTTTGAGGAAGTGATCGAAGAATTTCATTTGCAACGCGACCGCGGCGGGTAAATACATCGATGCGAAATGCGTGTCCGTATGCATTTCGAGCCACTTTTGTCGCGATGCCGCCCTCTCGAAGCCCTCGACGTTGCCCCGTAGATGCAATCCCAGGCCGCCCCAATTACCCGCTGAGAGCAATGGGGTGACTATGCGCTCCCCGACAGGCGTCCGCAGTTTGAAATAGGCGTCGTCAAAGGGGTGACGCAGGCCCGCCTCATAGACATTGGCGACATTGCCGGGCAGCAGTTCGGGATTTATCGCCTGACCTGTCGAGACGGCCCCGGTAAAGCGATCGCGATAAGGACTGCTCATATTGCCATTCTGATTGGTCGCGATCTGCGTGTCCCAAAGCAGCTTCAGGAAGAACGAGGAATAGATGCCGCCGTGTCGGTAGCAGTCTCGATATTGATCGAACATTCCCTCCCAGGGAATCAGGGCCGCGAGATGCGGCGGTTGCAGCGCCGCGACCTGCCACTGCTTTATCGCGAGATAGGATACTCCGAGCAATCCGACCTTACCGTTCGACCAGGGTTGGACGCCGGCCCATTCGATGGCGTCATAGTACTCGCGCGTCTGCAACGACGATAACATTTCGTAAAAGCCCGGCGATTTTCCTGTGCCGCGCGCGTCGACGACGACGATCGCATAGCCCTTGGGCGTCCATCGTTCGGGATCGGGGACTTCCCAGGTCAGATACTTGCCAGTGGAGCCATCGCGGACGACTTCGGGGTGATCGCGCAACACGAAATCCCAGTAGCGTTTGAAATCGACAGCGACGTCGGAATCCTTGCCATATGGCGTGAAAACGACGATGGGCGGGAACAGGCCTTCGCGATTGGGCCGAAAGACATTGCAGTAAACCGCGTGGCCGTCAGCAAGGGGTATCGGCACATCCTTCTCAACAAGGATTTCTCCATCTTCGATAACAGTGACGCCGTCGCTCGAAATTTTCATTTCCGTCCCTTCCATGGCCCGAAGGCAAACTCAAGACGCCGGCCTCGTCTTCGCCAGGGTGGCGGAAGAGCGAATTCCACGCAATATCGCTTGCGTTGGGTTTAGGCGGGTGACTTCCCACCCATGGTAGCCGAAAGCGCCTCGCCGCAATGGCGTCTGCTTGCGAGAAATGCCCATTGGCCTGGGACCGGCCGCAGGGCGCGAAGCGGACCTTTCTCGCCTCCCATCGATTCGTTCATTCAGAATTAGGCGTCCAGCGCGCAGGCCCTTGGCCGCGGCGCATCCAATAGAAGGCGTCGACCTCGACCGGCCGCCAGTCGTCGGCAGTCCCGTCCGGCCAGATGACGCGCGCTTGCGCATGCTGCGCCTCACCCAGTCCGAAATGGACCCAGGTGAGTTGACCGCTCGCGTGGCCGCCGCCGACCGTCAGCTCGCGACGTTGCACACGCTCGTTGACCCGGACTTCGATCCAACCGCCGATCGCATCGTGGTTCGGACCGTCCTGAGACGCCTGCAAGCCGACCCAATGGCCGAGGGCCGGCGTATCATTGAGCCAAAGCTGGGCGGGCGCATTCCGGTTGACGACGAGAATGTCGATTGCGCCGCTGAGATTGAAATCGGCGAGCGCGGCGCCGCGCGCTTGGGCGAAGCTGACGATTCCAGCCTTGTCGCCCTCTTCCACGAAGGTCCCGTCGGCGCGTTGCATCAGCAGATTGTTGGGATCCTTGGACGCAAAATCCTTCATCTCCGCCACATTGCCTTTGGCGACGAACAGATCGACGAGCCCGGAATTCGTGACGTCCTCAAACTGCGCGTGCCAGCCCGTGCTCGGTCTCAAATCTCCGCCGGCGTAGGGCCGATGCGCCGTGACGTGCTTGGGGAATGCGATGTCGGTAAAGCCCGGCTTGGTCGGCGTTCCGCCATCTGGCCGGTCGACGCGTTGAAGCTTCTGGTCGGCCATAGAGGTGAGGAAATAATCGGGATAGCCGGAGCCGCTGAGGTCATAGCTCGCAATCCCCATCCCCCAGATGCGCAGGTATTTCCAGCCTTCCGCCTCCGAATAGAGACGAGGCGGCGCGCCCGGCTCTATACGCCACATCTGTTCTTGTCCGCCCTCATAATATTCACGGTCGTTGGAAACGCGCAGCGAGGGCGTTCCGGACCGATTCCAATCGGTGAACAGCATCGACAGCGGACAAAAGCTCGGCGAAAGGGGGGTGGGCGCCGCGAAACGACGTTGCGGCTCGCTATTCTCGCGCGCCGGCCGGTAAAGTAGGTTCTGCGTGCAGGTGCCCCACGGCTGGTCGTTCGTTCGGTCGACGTAGGAGCCGAAGGCGAGCGTCGGCCATTTCTCGCCTTTCTCCCAGGTTGCCGAGAACGACGTCCACCAGGCGTCCTGGCTGTCGAAGCCCCAGGCGGCGTTGGCGTTCTCGAAGCGGCAGTTTCCCAAGCCGCGCATCAGGTCGATTTCTCCAACCCGCAGAACGACCAGGTCCACCTCGCCGTCGCCGTCAATGTCGATAGGATACGCGCCGACGACGGACTTGAGTTCGAGACCGCTTGTCTGAAGGTCGAATTTCGGCGTCGTGCCGACCTTGGAGACGTTGCGGAAGAACTTCGCCTCGCTCTCGCCGCCGGCGATCAGCACGCTCGGCCGGCCGTCATGCGCGCAATCGAACGCGGCGACGCCGCCGCCCACCATATATTGCCACTGACCGTCGTAGCTGGCGTGAAGGCCCGACGCTTCGGTTGCGTCGGTGAAATGCGGTGGGCGGGGATCATCCGCTGCCCGGGCGGGCGCAGCGAGAGCCAGCGCGACCGCGAATACCGCAAGCCGTCGCCTCATTGACGGGTCTTCAACGCGTTGGCGTAACGGCCGATGCAGCGACCTTGGTCGAGCCCCTGGTCGATGGCCCAGCGGTAGTGAATACCGCCGTAGAGTCGCGAAATGCCCGCCTCCTCGGCCGGCGGCTTTTGGCAAGAGCAATTGAGCAACAGATTGTAGATTTCCACTGAGGCTTACCTCCGAGTGTGCAAGGCGTTCACATATCCGCCGATGCAGCGCCCCTGATCCAGACCCCGTTCGAGCGCGGCGCGGAAATGAATGCCGCCGTACATTCTTGAGATGGCCGCTTCCTGAGCCGCGGCCCAGAAACTGGGAAACTCACGCGGGGCCAGGTTATCGGACTGATCGGTGGCGTCCCGAAACGCGAAGTTCTCGCCGAACAAATCGGTCATCACGACCGCTGCCGCCGCCGATTGCGTGCTGTGGCCGCTGGGGTATTCGGGAAACGGCGGCGTGATCAAAAGGGGCTCGAACTTCGGGTCGATGACGCTGCGGATGTAGTTGAGGTAGGTGACGGGCCGCACCAGATCGTATTGGTATTTGGCGTTCCAGCATCCGACAAACGCATCGGAGAGGGCCATCCCTAGACGTGCTAGCACGTCGACGCTCTTGGTGAGCCCCGCGCCGTCGCGCGCGAGAATCTGCAGCGCAATCGAAACCCAATGTCCAGGTGGGGTGACCGAAAGCATCGCGTCGTCGGCCCAGAACCGCCCGATATCGCGTTGCGCCGGGGTCAGGTTCAGCCTGGTCTGGTAAACTTCCAACGCCTCCTTGTAGAACTCCGAATTCTTGTCTTCGCTATATTCGGGCGGAGGAGGCGGTGAGCAGGTCGCGCCATCCGGCATCGCGAAGGTGCGATTCTTGCCCCAATTGGGAAGAAGCGGCGCCTGCTGCTGGGCGATAAGGCTGGTCGGCTTCCAATGGGCGGGGTCTTCCGTCTGCGTATAGTTGAGAGGGAAGCCCATGTTCTCGACGACCGCGCCGCCGTCGTCGCGCGACCAAGCCAAAATGTGCTCGGCGACCGCCCGGCCATAGGCTTCGCTGCGCGCTGCGACATCGGCGGGCAACCCGGCGGCGACCTCGGCATGCAGTTTGTCCGCCAACGCCGTCATCGCCCGCTGCCCGGTCGGGCCGGTATTGCTGTACAGGTCTTGCACTGTCATCGCCATCGCCGCGTCAAGCACCAGCGCGTCGTCGTAGGTCTGGCCGGCCTCGCGCTCAGGCCCGGCCTTGAGGCCGTTCAACTGACCCGCCAGCGATTGTAGTTCGTGGTCGCCACTTGCTGTCGCTTCGAACGCGACGATGCCAAGATAAGCAAGCGTACGGCTAGCGACGGGCGGTGAATAGGTCGCCGTATGGCGCACCAGCGCAAGCGAGAGCTTATACCAGCCGCGCAGTACGTCCTGGGATTTCGACGCGGCGGGTTGCGCTCCAGCGGCGCCGAGCGCGCCTATGAAAATCAGCGCAAAATACGCAGTCAGCGCCACCCATGGCCCAGACGCCCTCATGCTTCCCCTCCGATATGTCGCCGAAACTCCCGAACGGCCGACTTCCAAATAGCCATATCACGCCCATCGGGCGCAAGAGCCCCTTTAGGCGACAAGCCTAAGTTGGGGGAAGCGCTGTCACCGCTGCGGCGCCGCCCGGCTTATGAGACCTCCATTTCTAGTTGCTTTAGCCGGCGCTTCGGGCGACGAACTCACCTCCTATCCGCGCACAGCCCACATCGCGGGACCTCCTGCTGGGCTGTCCTCGGTCGCAAAAGACCCGCGACGGACACGTTGCCGCTTTTGCGAATATGCGAAGGCCTGGGCTATTGATTGGTGATGCAGGACTTCATCGAAGCGTTATACGTAGCAGCGGGTCTAATCCTTCACCTCGATCCCGAACTGCGCGAAATCGCGTTCCTGTCTCTGGGTGTTAGTCTCACAGCCAGCATCTGTGCCTTTGTTATTGGTTCGCCGCTTGGAACGGCCCTGGCAATATATCGCTTTCGATGCAGGAGCGCGTTGATCGTCATCGCCAATGCGCTGCTCGGTTTGCCGCCAGTGGTCGTCGGCCTCGTGGTCTATCTGCTCCTCTCGCGTTCAGGGCCGCTAGGATCGTTGGGTATCTTGTTCACACCAACCGCGATGGTGATCGCGCAAACCGTGCTTGGCATTCCAATTGTTGTTGCGCTTGCACACCGGATTACGGCGGACGCGTGGGCCGCTTATGGCGACGCTCTTCTCCTGGATGGCGCTTCGCGTCTACGCGCCATGATTCCAATCATGCTTATCGGACGTGAGGGATTGCTGACGGCCTTCCTTGCGGCCTTCGGCCGCGCAATAGCGGAAGTCGGCGCGATTATTATCGTAGGCGGCAACATCCAGGGCTATACCCGCACCATGACAACGGCCATCGCCTTGGAGACGAGCAAGGGCAATTTGAGCTTTGCGCTCGCTTTGGGGATTATCCTTATCGTCTTGTCGATGGCCGTAAGTGCGTCGAGTCTCGTATTCGGACGCGCCTTGACGGCCCATTAAAGCGAGAGCGTCGCGGACTTTGCCGGGAGATTTGTTTCATGCGCCGATGGCGACAGTTCCTCAAAGCGTCGGTAGTTGCAGCGTTAATGACGTTTGCAACCTTAATGTTCAATCTGGCTTACGCCCAAGAGAAGTCGATTGTCGTCGCATCGACGACCTCGACGCAGGACTCGGGCCTCTTTGGCTATCTGCTCCCCATTGTGAAGGAAAAGACTGGCATCGTGGTGAAGGTGTTGGCGCAAGGCACCGGACAAGCGCTCGATACCGCGCGGCGTGGCGACGCCGATGTCGTGTTTGTTCACGCGAAATCCGCCGAAGAAAAATTCTTGGCGGAGGGTTTTGGCGTCAAGCGCTATCCAGTGATGTACAACGACTTCATCCTTGTCGGCCCCAAAGACGACTCGGCAGGCGTCGAGGGCAAGGACATTCTGTCGGCGCTGCAAACGATCAAATCAAAAGGCGCGCCGTTTATTTCACGCGGGGACCGTTCCGGCACGAACATTGCCGAACTTGCCCTTTGGAAATATGCAGGCATCGACATCGCGAATGACAAAGGCCCCTGGTATAAGGAAATAGGCCAGGGGATGGGCGCCGCGCTTAACATGGCGTCGGCCTCGAACGCCTACGTGCTTTCGGATCGGGGCACCTGGCTCGCATTTCAGAACCGGGGTGATCTCGTCATTGTCATCGAGGGCGATAAACGCCTATTCAACCAATACGGCGTCATGCTGGTAAACCCGGCGAAACATCCGGACGTCAAGAAGGACCTCGGCCA
>Ga0207031_10163_pt2 | contig 18679 bp, 20 predicted proteins | sample Alteio_BWMinCont_37_FD_153278 | JGI IMG/M metagenome (GOLD analysis project Ga0207031, IMG submission 153278) | Enriched cells from forest soil in Barre Woods Harvard Forest LTER site, Petersham, Massachusetts, United States -... | ecosystem: Environmental > Terrestrial > Soil > Temperate forest >... | reverse complement strand
AAACCTCGTGTATCGGTAGTCAGTTATTTGAATACGGTACCGCTTGTTTGGGGCATGCTGCATGGCGACGAGCGTGGACTGTTCGATCTATCCTTTGCAATTCCCGCCGAGTGCGCGGACCGGCTGGCCGACGGGCGCGCCGACATCGGGATTGTACCGTCGGTGGAGCTGAATCGGCAGAATCTGCGAATCATTCCCGGGACAGGGATTGCCTGCAACGGTCCGGTGCGCAGCATTTTGCTGATCTCTAAAGTGCCGTTCGCGGAAATCCGGACGCTCGCCACGGATGCCAGCTCGCGGACTTCCGTGGCGCTCAGCCGCATCGTTCTCGCGAAAAAGTACGGAGTAGAACCGCGGCTTTATTCCGAGCGTCCGCATCTCGGGTCGATGCTGGAACATTGCGATGCCGCGCTGATCATTGGGGATGCCGCGCTGGTTTTAGACCCCGCCGACCTTCCTTTCCATGTGCTCGACCTCGGCACGGAATGGACCGGAATGACAGGGTTGCCGATGGTCTTCGCGGTTTGGGCCGCGCGCGCAGAAGTGCCTTTGCAGGACCCCGAACCGTTTCGAGCATCGCTCCGTTTTGGAATGGAACACATGGAAGACATCGTGCGCGAGGAACATCCCAAGCTCGGAATCTCAGAAGCGCTGGCGCGTGAGTATCTGACGCGGAACATCGTCTTCGAGCTAGGCGAGCGGGAGTACAAAGGATTGACGACTTTTCTACAATATGCTTCAGAGCTGGGGAGTTCAGTGGAGACCAGGAAAGTAACGGTATGATGACGCGCGAAGAAGCTATCGATCTTTATCGCAGCGACGATTTGATCGGAATCGGAATGGCCGCGGACGCTGTGCGGCGCAAGCTCCATCCGCACGGCATCGTCAGCTATATCATCGATCGCAACATCAACTACACCAATTTCTGCACTGAGTATTGCAGCTTCTGCGCGTTCTACCGGCCCATGGGCCACGCGGAAGGATACATCCATTCCAAGGAAGTGATCTTCGACAAAATCCGCGAAACCATCGAGCTGGGCGGTACGGGGATTTTGATGCAGGGCGGTCTGCACCCGGAACTGAAGATCGAGTGGTACGAGGACTTGCTCCGGTCCATCAAATCAGAGTTCGGCGACAAGATCTGGAACCACTGTTTTTCCGCGCCCGAGATTGTGAACATCGCGGAAGTGAGCGGGCTGACGCTGCGCGAGACCATTGCCCGGCTTCGCGATGCGGGCCTCGAATCGATCCCCGGCGGTGGCGCCGAGATTCTCGACAATGAAGTCCGGCGCAGAATCAGCCGTCTGAAATCGTCCACGCAGGATTGGATTGACGTGCACCGGACGGCGCACGCGCTGGGCCTCAGAACCACCGCCACCATGATGTTCGGATGCGGCGAGACGATTGAACAGCGCATGAATCACTTCGACATCGTGCGCGAGATTCAAGAGGACACCGGAGGCTTCACCGCCTTCATCCCATGGTCGTTCCAGCGCGAGAATACATCGCTTGGCCGCTTCGTCAAAGAAGAGGCCACCGGTGTCGAATATCTTAAAACGCTGGCCATTTCGCGGCTGTACCTGGAGAACATTCTGAACATCCAATCGTCCTGGGTGACGCCCGGATTGAAGACCTGTCAGGTGGGGCTGCGCTTTGGTGGCAACGATGTCGGCAGCATCATGATTGAGGAGAACGTGGTTTCAGCCGCGGGAGCGCACAATCGCGCCAGTGAAGAAGAGCTGCGCCGCTTGATCCGCGATGCGGGATTCATTCCCAAACAGCGGGATACTTTGTACCGGACATATTTCTTGAACTAGCTTCGAAAAACTTGCATGAAACTTTTCCGCGTTATTCTTTGGATCGCTCTGTCTGCATCTGCGGCCCTGTGCCAGCAAGTCAACCTTACGCAAAGTGACGGCCACATTGATGTAACGGTTGGCGGCAAGCCGTTCACCACTTATTACGTTTCGCCCGTTACTCAAAAGTCCTACCTCATGCCCTTGCGCACCGCTGGTGGAACCATCGTGACGCGCGGATTTCCCGTGGTCAACGACGTCAGTGCGGGAAGTCCGAAAGACCAGGCCTTTGAACCGCACCAGCGCCCCCTCTATTGGGGCCACGGGAACATCAACGGATTCGATTTCTGGGGCGAGCAAACTTTCGACCGTTTCTACAACGACCACGCACGGCAGCCGTATGGCCGAATGGTGCTGAAGAAAGTGGAGGAGGTCCGCTCCGGTTCACCAACCGGAACCGTTCGCGCAAGTTTCGATCTGATCGGCGGGACCGATCTACCGGTCGCGAAAGAGATTCAAGAATTTACCTTCAGCGGTTCGGCCGATACGCGCGTAATTGACGTGAAGATTACGATCGAAGCTGCCAACGGACCAGTAACATTCGGTGATACCAAAGAGGGAACGTTCGCGATTCGTCTCGCCAAGGAGCTCAGCGGTGCAAATGCGCGCATGACCAATTCCGACAGTGCTCAAGGTGAAAAGAACATCTGGGGAAAGAAAGCGAACTGGGTGGATTACTCGGGAGTCATCGACGGAGAACCGCTCGGGGTCTCGATTTTCGACGGAAACGAGAATCTTCGGCATCCCGAGACCTGGCATGCCCGCGCCTACGGTCTTTTCTCGGTGAACCCTTTTGGCCTCCGCGAATTCTCGCGCGATGCGATGCAAGATGGAAGCTGGACGGTTCCGGAGGGCAAATCGATCACATTCAGCTATCGTGTATTACTCCATCACGGCCAGATCGGCGATTTCAACGTAGCGGCCGCGTACGAGCAATTTGCAAAACGATAGCGTGGCGCACGCACCCTTGCGCGCCGCGTCGGCACTGTGCCGACGCTTGGGTTCAAGCAAATCTACGGAACGCTCTTACCTGCTAGACCGCATACGCGGCGTGGGCTGCCACGCAGCCGTCGCATCTTCCCATTGATTATCGGTGAGCTGCTGGACATCAGTGCCGTCGTAGCGCATCACGAACAGCTCGCCGTAAGGCTGCGGGCTATCGGTATACGGCGCTTCATCTTTGAACCCCATGCGAGAGCTGGAAAATACGATCCACTCGCCATCGGGCGACCAGGCGCAGTGACCGTCGTTCCCAGGCGAATTGGTGAGGCGGCGTACGTCGCTGCCGTCTGGCCGGACAGAGAATATCTCGAAATCGCCCTCGTGCTTTCGGGTAAAGATAATGATGTCGCCGCGGGGCGACCAGAGCGGAAAATTATCGTACTCAGTGGTGAGCGTGGCGACGCTGTTGTCCTCGATATTCATGATCCGCAGTCCTGATCCATCCGCACCTACGGTGCGATAGACAAAGCGTTTGCCATCCGGCGACGGCGATGGAAAACCGTTGTTATTCGTTCCGGAAGTTAGCTGGCGAAAACCCGAACCGTCTGGTTTAACCATGGCGACCTGCGCACCGCGGTCGCGGTTCGCGAAGAACGTTCCAAGTCCGAATAGGATGGCATCGCCGGTGGGGGACCACTGCGCGGCCATTACACTTTTACCCGGCTGGCGGAATAGAGGGCGTGACGAGTTCGCGCCAGTTTCCACCAGCCGCAGTTCGCTGACGCCGGTTATATCCGGCGCTGATGCTACAAAGCGTTCGCCGGAAGGGTGGAATGCTGGAAGCCAACGGGTGAGCACCAGATCGTAGCGCGAGTCGCGGCTCCAGGTTTTCTGCCAATCGCGCGCGAGGTTGGAGAGGATCTTGTGATAAACCACGTGCGAGCCGTCGGGCGACCAGGAAGGTGAGCGCACCGCTCCAGCCGGTCCGGGCTTGCCGTCGCCATAGAAAATACCAGGCGCGACAATGTCTTTGCGAACGTACGCGACTTGTCCGGAGGGAAGCCAGGCCGGTGACATTTTCACACCTGGTCCCGCAACGGCGGTGGTGGCTGCGCCGCTAGCGATGTCAATCGACACCAGCCGCGTGTCGCCTGTCTTGGGCTTCGCCGTTCGGTAGCTCCAGGTATCCTCGGCGGACATGCAGTAAGAAAGCAGGCGGCTGCTATCGGCGGACCATTTGGGGCTGCCGCAAAAATCGCCATGCTCGGTGAGACGCTTCAACCCCGAACCGTCGGGGTGGACAAGATAAATGTCCACAAGATGCAGATGTTCCCACGCACCTTTTCGCATCGGCAGGTTGCTTCCGCGATCGGAAGAAAACGCGATCCATTTTCCATCCGGAGACCATGCCGGGCGGAAATCGCCGCCGGGACCAGAGGTGAGTGGCCGTGCTTTGTGGGTGTCGAGATCGAGAATCCAAAGATCGGCAGTGCCCCCCGCGCGCGTGGTGACGAAGACGATTTGTTTCGAATCTGGCGAGAACGCGGCTTGATCGTCATAGGCTGGGTCGTCAGTAAGACGTTCCAGCCCTGTTCCATCGGACTTGACCATGTAGAGGTCAGCGGAACCATTGCGCTCGGACGTGAAGACGATCGAACGCCCGTCCGGCGACCATGCGGGATTGTAGTCCAGGCCCGGGGATTTCAGCAGCGGATGCTCATCGCTGCCGTCGGCCTTGGAGATATAGAGAGTCATTTCATAGGGACCGATCCGATTGAAGAGAATTCGGTTCGGATCGGCAGCGAAGAGCGAAACCGCCGTCAAAACAAACAAGCAAAACCGCATTAGAGTTCCTCCGTGGCAGCTCGGAGGCCGGAGCCGCGTTCTACTTCCTGACATACTTCTTTACGTCTTTGTCGCCGACCTCAGCGCCGTACACGTTGCCTGCGGAATCGGCTGCGACTCCCTCGGCCGCGCTGGTGATCGCGGTTCCATCCGAAGGGTCGGGGATGAAGGCCGTCACCGTGCCATCTTTCGCGCTGCCGATCCGGATCCCGCGTTTCCAGCCGGGATTGTGGCCATAACCTTCTTTGTCAGTGGATTCCGAATCTGCCACGTAGATCACGTCGTTCTTATCGATGAATATGCCGCTCGGCCTGCTGAATTGCTTCCACTCGTCCAGGAACTTGCCGTCCTGATCGAAAATCTGGATGCGATTGTTGCCGCGGTCGGCCACGAAAAGGCGTCCCTTGGAATCGAAAGCGAGCGCGTGCGGCATCTCGAATTGACCGGGCCCGGAGCCATGTCCGCCCCATTGCTTAATGAACGTGCCGTCCTTCGAGAACTTCACCACCCGCGCGTTGCCTTTGCTTGGAGAATGGCCGTCGGAAATGAAGATGTCGCCATTAGAAGCCACTACGACAGCGTTAGGCTGATTGAAAGTATCGGGACCGTCGCCAGCCACGCCCGCTTTGCCGAGCGTCATCAGAATTCGACCGTCGGTACTGAATTTGAAAACCTGGTGCCCCTTGCCGTCTCGGCCTTGTCCGTCGGTCACCCAGATGTTGCCGCCATGATCCACATAGAGGCCGTGAGGGAACACGAACAGCCCTTCGCCGAAACTCTTCACTAGATTTCCCGATGAGTCAAACTTCAGGATCGGCGCATCGGTCTTGCCGGCGCAGGAATTTGCTCCGCATCGGTCGGCCACCCAGACGCTTTTGCCGTCGCGATCGATGGCGACGCCGCTCGAAGATCCCCAAGTGCGTCCGCCAGGAAATTTGGCCCAATTCTCAACGACATGATAAGGATTCGGCTGAGCGAGGAGCGCCGGTACAAGCATCGCAAGGAAAGCTGGAATCCGGGCTACCCTGAGCTGTGGCATGACCGGTTCATTGTACCGCTTACGTCCTTCCACGGAAAAGATAGACCCAGGTTTCCAGAAATGTCTCCGGGTCTTTGCCGTGATCCAGCGAGACTTTTACTAGGACCCGTTCGAACTCGGAGCCTTCGTATTCGTCGAGCGTTTGAAGAATGTTGGGATCCTGCAGATGGAAGAGTTCGCCGGGCACCCATTCGTCAGGTTGGTCCGATAAAACGGCGCCAGAGTAACTCTTAAATTGGCATAGCCGCCCGTGCATCCGGGCATTGCCGAGGAATCGCGAGTTGGCCCTGAGCAGCTCCGCGTATATGTTTTTGTATCCGCGGCGGAGTGTCCCGTAAACGAACAGGCGCGCCTGCTCCATTGTTTACGCGGTCTGCAGCTCGCGCGCGTATCGATCCAGTTCCTCCGGCTGAACCGTCACTAGCGTTTTCTCCATGTCCTCGCCATTTTCCAGCATGTGCTTGAGATGCAGCGCCGCCAGCTTCAGGCACCAGGCATCGGTGAGCGGATGGCCGGTGTTCTTGCTCAAAACCAACAGAGCCGGATGGGGCAGAGCAATCACTCGCTCTTCGAAAGGTTCGCCGCCGGTGGAAATCCCGAACTTTACATCTACCGTATCGGCATGGCGTATGGAGATACCGGTCTGCAGCCAGTTGAGGTGCACCTGCCACATGCGGCCAAAGGGGTCCGGCCCTGCTTGGAATTCACGGAAGTTGTCGAGCATCTAGGTCGATTGTAGCGGAAGCCGAGCCTGGCGGGGCGGCAGATTCGAGAGGGGATCCGGTGTCGGGAAAACAGCGCTGCAGAGTTAGGGTTGCAAAAACTCTGGTGAGGCGCGAGCCGCGTCGGTTAGTAGACGGAAACATACCTTTATAGCCCAGCAAAGCGGAATAGAAGGGGATGTTGGCGATAGCGTCCTTTATCATTCACCACACTTCTGGACAATTCTGGACCACAAGCCGACTTGAACGAAGCCGCTTTGTGGCAAGGCGAGCGGCGAGACCATCTTTGTTTGTCGGGACAGTTGCGTGTACACGAGATCAGCGTTACTATCGCTGCGGTATGCAGATGGAATTCGCCGCCGAGCCATTCCGAATGGCAATAATATACTTGACATACCAGATTTAAAGGTCTTTCAAGGGCCCAGCCATCCCGCGACCGGCTACACATCTGCAACTCGTCGTTTCTGATTGACTTGACTTTTTGATTGTTACTTGGTTACTCTAGGTATGTTCCGATCATGCCTTATGGAAAATAGCAAAGACACATCGCGCGATCTGTTCCCCGGCGCGCTGGAAATGATGATTCTCGAATCGCTCCGCCGTCAGCCTGCCCACGGATATGCGCTGGTTCAGCACATCCAGCAGCGCTCCAAGAACCTGCTTCAGGTGGAAGAGGGCTCGCTGTATCCAGCGCTGCAACGGCTGCTTAAGGGAAAGCTCGTCAGAGCCGAGTGGACGGTGTCGTCCTCGACCAACCGGCGCGTGCGTGTCTACGAGATCACTCGAGCCGGTTTAAGGCACCTCGACCGGGAGATCTCAAGTTTTGACCGCATGCTAGAAGGCATCCAGATGGTGCTCGGGCCCACGAGGGACGCCGCGAATTCTTAGGGGGGTTACATACGATGAGCTGGTTAGAGCGAATCTTCCGCCGCCGGCAGGTTGGCGACGAGTTGGCCGAGGAACTGCGTGAGCACGTCGAACAGAAAACTGAGCAGCTGATGCGGCTTGAGAATCTTCCTCGCGCCGAAGCTCGACAAGCGGCTCTTCGCGCCTTTGGGAACCCGGCCCTTCTCGGGGAACAGGGCCGCGAAGTCTGGCAATGGCCCAGGTTTGAGTCGGTCCTCGCCGACTTGAAGTTCGCATTTCGCCGATTGAGAAAGTCGCCGGGCTTCGCCGTCACCGTGCTCCTCACGCTTGCCATCGGCATCGGCGCCAACACCGCGGTCTACAGTGTCGTCAGCAGCGTGCTTCTGAAGCCGCTCCCCTATCCGGATGGCGGCCAACTGGTTTCACTTTCGCTTAACGCTCCTGGTGCGGCGGGCCTGGCAAACTTCCAAAAGGGCCTGCCGCTCTCCGCCTCAATGTACTTCACGTTCAGCGAGAACAACCGGACCTTTCAATCGCTGGGAACATGGCTCCCCCAGAAGGCCAACGTCACCGGATTGGCGCGGCCCGAGGAAGTGAGTATCATCCTCGTCACCGGCGGAGTTCTAGAAACGCTCGGAGTCACCTCGTTTGCTGGCCGCGAGCTCACGGCTGCCGATCAAATCCCCGACGGTCCTAAGAACGTCATGCTCAGCTATGGATACTGGCAGCGGCGCTTCGGCGGCGATCGTTCTGTCATCGGCAGCACCATCGTCATCGATGCCCAAGTGCGCACGATTGCCGGTGTCATGCCGCGCGGCTTCCGCGTCGTCGACCACGACTTCGATGTCCTGGTGCCGTTCGCGTTCGTGCGCGACAAGCAACAACTGGCCGGTTTCGGACTGCGGGGAATCGGCCGCCTCAAACCCGGAGTAACCATCTCCGAAGCCAACGCCGACATCGCCCGCCTGATCCCTGTCTGGATGGACTCATTCTCCAACGGCCCCGGATCCGATTCGCACTGGTACGTCAAATGGAGGATAACGCCGGATTTTCATTCTCTGAAGCAGGAGGTTGTTGGGAATGTGGGCAGTGTTCTTTGGGTGGTGATGGGGACGATTGGAATCGTATTGTTGATCGCCTGCGTAAACGTAGCCAATCTGCTATTGGTTCGCGCCGAGGCGCGCACGGTGGAGCTCTCCATCCGCGCGGCGCTGGGTGCTGGGCGCGGCAGGATCGCGCGTGAACTGCTTTTCGAGAGCGCGCTGCTCGGTCTCCTCGGAGGTGCCTTGGGAATCGGAGTTGCCGCTGGCGCCCTTCGCTTCCTTGTTTTAATCGGTCCGGCGAATCTGCCGCGCCTCAATGAAATCTCGCTCGGCGCAGACTCGCTCTTCTTCACTATGGTTCTTTCGATCGTATCGGGGCTTTTCTTCGGCTCCATTCCTGCCTGGAAGTACTGCCGCAGTCAGGCCAATGTGAGTCTCGGCTCTACACGCAGCGTGAGCGCGAGCCGCGAGCGCAACCGGTCCCGCAATATTTTGGTCGTCGCTCAGGTCGCCATGGCCCTTGTGCTTCTGATCTGCGCCATGCTGATGATCCGCACCTTTCAGCAGCTGCGAATGGTCAATCCGGGATTTACGGATGCGCCCAGTTTGCAGACCCTGCACGTCGCGATTCCACAGACTTCCATTGCCGATCAGCGGATGGTCACCCGCGTCCAGAACGACATTGCGGATAAGCTCGCCTCCATCCCAGGAGTGACCGCCGCCGGTTTTGCCGAAATTGCGCCGATGGAAGATGGCGGGCACGGCTGGAGTGGCATCAGTGCCGAAGGCAGAACCTATGCCGGCGATCCCCCGATTCGGTTCTACAACTACGTCTCTCCGGGCTACTTTCGGGCTCTCGGCACCCCAATGATCGCAGGGCGTGATTTCACCTGGAATGAGATCTACGACCGTCGGCCAAACGTGATCGTGTCTGAAAACCTGGCCCGGGAAGAATGGGGCAGCGCCGGTGCAGCCATCGGCAAACGTATTCAGCAGGGCGCCGGTCTGCTTTTGTATCAGGTAATCGGCGTGGCTCAGGATGTGCGGCAGAACGGCGTCGATCAAAAATCGCCGGCAATTGTATACTGGCCCGTTTTGACCGCCGGTCCCTGGCAGTACCCACCTCGCTCGGTGACGTTCGCGGTGCGCAGCTCTCGCGCAGGAACACAGGCTTTCCTCAACGAAGTGCAGCAGGCCGTTTGGCAAGTCAATGCGGACTTGCCGGTGGCATCCCCACGCACCATGCAGGAGATCTACTCGAAGTCGCTGGCGCGCACCTCTTTCACGCTCGTGATGTTGGGAATTGCCGCCGCGATGGCACTGGCCCTCGGCATCATCGGCATTTACGGCGTGATCTCCTACGCGGTCTCACAGCGCACGCGCGAAATCGGCATTCGCATGGCGCTCGGCGCCCAGAAGCGCGAATTGCGCTTGATGTTCGTGCGCTCTGCTTTGGCTCTCACGGGGATTGGCGTGATCATCGGACTCGGGGCAGCTGCCGCGGTCGCTCAGTTGATGAAAACGCTCTTGTTTGGTGTGAGCCCTTTGGATCCGTTGAGTTTCGCCGTCGTGCCGCTCATTCTGGTTTTGGCCGCGGCGCTTGCAAGCTTTCTGCCGGCCTCTCGCGCCACCGCTGTCAATCCGGTAGAAGCGTTGAAAGCGCAGTGATTGTGGCCGCCCGTGATGGCGCGAAAAGTCCCCGAAAAATAGGCTTAGAAGTCAGCTGACGAGAGCAGCCCAAAGCACCCATCCAGCACTATCGTTTACCGGGACTGATCGTGGTCTGCTTCGGTCGGTGGGTCCGTGGCCTCCCGTTCCCAAAATGCGAGGCACCTGGGGCACTCATTTCACTGGAAGAACACACTTCCATGGCACCTAGGCCCGCCGCCAAAGTCAGAATCCTCCGCTTCAAAAATCTTCCGCCATTCTGGCATGACCGTGGCCTTCAAAACCACGTTAGTGGTATTCACCAGGGTTGGCCCCAACAACTCGCTTGAACGCCTTACTGAACGCAGCGTCGGACTCGTAACCGACCGACCGAGCGACGTCTATGAGCTTTTTCTCACGCTGTTGTAGTAACTGCATTGCCTTCTGCATCCGCTGAGTAAGTGCGGTGGAAGCCCCTCAGGGCTTTGCGGACGGCTGCCAGAGCTCAATCTTATTTCCATCCAGATCATAGATCCAGGCAAAGCGACCATAGGATTCATTCATTCGTTTGGGATCAATCTTTACTCCCTCTTGTTGTAAGCGGTCGAGCAAAGCATCCAGATCGTCCACGATGTAGTTGACCATGAAAGGTTGCGTGGCTGGGATATAGTCAGTGGTGGTCCGAAAAACAGTCCAAACCGTAACGTGTTCCTTTTGCGGGTCGTCGTGTTCGCGCCACGGAAGCATCGCGCCTTGGCCTTTGTCAGCGAGTCCAAGATGCTTCGAATACCATTCGCGCATCTGATCGCGATTAGCGGATTTGAAGAAGACACCGCCGATTCCAAGGATGCGCCCGCGCTGCTCCATTTTGACAGGCGGCTTCGATTTTTCAGGTTGCGGAGATTGCACTTCCTGTCCTCCTTTTAAGCATGCCGAGATGAGCAACAGCGAGCCGAGCGCAATTGTGTTCCAGGGTATTCGTCGCATGTGTGGATTATTTTTCGAGCAACTCCTTTAGTTTTTTCAGGAAGCCCGCCCAGCCGGATTTCGTATCGGCGAACTCGTCGTCCCAGGCTGCTTCGGGGCCGAAGCCGGACTGAACCAGACGGAGGCGCGTGATTCCTCCGCCGAGCGATTCGATGTAGTAATCGACACACATTTTTTGTACGACGCCTGTGTCCACCGGCCCTTTGTGGCCGTAGGTTTTGGAACGTTCGCTTTGAGTACCGAAATGCTTGCCGGGATCCCAGGCGGTAATGGTGGTTGTACCGCCCATCCCCCCCCATGCGAAGTAATATTCTCCGCCGACGCGCGGATCGACTCGGGCTTCGTCGCAGAACCATTTCACAATCTGTTCGGGGTCGGTGATGGCCCGGAAGACTTCTTCGGGGGTCGCTTTTAGATCGATGACGGTCTCATGGGATCTGCTCATATTCTCACTCCAGATTTGCGGATTCGGTGGCGGATTCTTCCAGCCTGACGGCGGGATAAACAGCGGAGAGCAGGCGGAAACGCCGCCCTCCTTCGGCCCGCTCGTTATGATATTTCGCCGCGAGGCGCGCAATGGAGACGGTCATCTCTTCGGCGAAGGCGGCGCGGGATTCAGCGCTAGCGAAGCGGATCTCGGTTTCCAGGGTAAGCGTGGCGACGCGTTTTCCGGCGCGGCGGGCGCGAATGCAGAGAGAGGCCAGCGTGCGTATCATGCGGGCAGCAGTAGAAGCGAGATAAGCGGCGGAGAAGCGGTCGGCAGTGACACGATCGCCGGTCTGGGGAGCGATCAGGAATTCGCGGGCCACGGCACGCACCACGCGTTCCATGCAATTGCCTTTACGGCGTTCCTCGATCAACTCCAGGAAGCCTTCGCGCTCTAGTTCGCGCAGATGGTAGTTCAGTTTCTGTCGAGGCACGCCGAGGCGGCGAGCGAGTCCGGCGGCGGAATCGGGCTCAGTTAATTGTTCGAGGAGACGAAGTCGGCCGGGCTGGAGTAAGACGCCCGCTTTTTCGGGGCTCTGTACGATTTGCAACGTCGCCAGCATGGATCGATTTTAAACACCGGAACACTCTTCTGTCAAGACAAATGTTCTTGTCGGTGGTCCGGGAGCTGCGCTGCTATCAAACGTGGAAATTTTCGATCGTTCTATGGTGTGCGGAAGCGGTTTCGATTCGAATGAAGAAAACGGTTCGGTCAAGGGTCGCCGCGATTCACCTTTCTAGATCGCTCATGAGGTCTCGAACTGGCTTGGCATCGTCCGTAGAGAACCAGGCTTGCGGGATCGCAGAGTATCCCAGATTGCGTGTTTCCCCGCTATTGGACGTTCGCGTTCGCGCGGCGTTCGCCGCCCCCGCAAGCGGTCCTTTACGCTACGGCTAGTAGGGCGACGAGTGCGAGTGACACATCTTGCACCCATTCGACCTCGCATCCCCCAAACTGACCGCAGTTTTGCTTGCTGCGAGGTACGCTCTCTGTTCTCGCAGCGCTTCCTCCCGGTCGCGGCTCAGTAGAACGGATGATTTTTCGCCGCCACCAGCGACAGAAACTCGTCGCGCGTTTCCTTGCGCGCCCGAAAAGCACCCAACATCGCGCTGGTCACCGTCCCGGACTGCTGCTTCTCCACGCCGCGCATCATCATGCAGAAATGGCGCGCTTCGCAGATCACTCCCACACCTCTCGGCTGCAGCACTTGCTCAATCGTCTCCGCCACTTGCTGGGTCAGCCGTTCTTGAATCTGGAGACGGCGCGCGAAAGTGTCCACGATGCGCGGGATTTTGCTCAGCCCGATCAGCTTATCCTTCGGCAAATACGCCACGTGCATCTTGCCGAAGAAAGGCAGCAAATGATGCTCGCACATGCTGAAGAACTCGATGTCCTTCACCACCACCATGCCATCGGAGCCCTCCCTGGAAAACAGCGCGCCGTTGACGATACTCGCGACATCGGTTTCATAGCCGCTGGTCAAGAAACGGAATGCCTTTTCGGCGCGCTCGGGCGTCCGCACCAAGCCTTCTCGCGCCGGATCCTCGCCGACCTTCAACAACAGCTTCTCCATCAACGCTGCAATGGATTCCTGGTCCCGGTTCGGTTGCATCACCTTCACAACTGCTTGGTTTTTCTTCATCGCTCAGCTTGCCCTCAACTCGAATAGATTACGCCGGGTCTCCCGCAGCCGTATGGCTTCCAGGCGCGGCCCGTCGCCAGGAAAAACCGACTGCCAATGCGCTGCCAGGCGCTTCTCAATTACGCCAAGGATGTTTTCGGAAGTGGGAATCACCTCCTGAAACTCGCGCACATCGGCGTTCATATATTTGTGATCGAAATCGTCCAGCACCTCCGCGGCCACCAGGCGGTCCAAAGTCGATACGTTCACCACCTGTCCGGACACTGGATCGAGCCGCCCTGCGACGCGCACTTCCAAAATGTAATCGTGCCCGTGGCCGTGCGGGTTATTGCATTTTCCGTAGAGCTCGCGATTCTCTCCGTCGGAGAATCCATCCGAATGCAGCCGGTGGGAGGCCGAGAATTTATAACGGCGCGTCACGCGTATCATTGCGGGTCTCCCGAGTAATCCACGTACAGGTCCTCAGTTTCGTACAGCCGCACGTTTTGCAACCGGGCCGGGCCTCCGTTGAAAGAAGGCTGCAAGCGATTCCAGATCTCCGCCGCAACATTCTCGGCCGTAGGCACAACTTTTTGGAACGGTGGAACCTCGTAATTGAGAAAGCGATGATCCATCGGCTCAATAACCGCTTGGTGGATGATTTCCTTGAGATGCTTCAGGTCGAATACCATACCAGTAGAAGGATCGGGATCGCCTGCCAGCGTCACTTCCAGAACATAGTTGTGACCATGACCGTTCGGATTGGCCGCCGCGCCGTACAGGGCGCGATTCTCCTCAGGCGTCAGCGACGCTTGGGAGCAAAGGTGCGAAGCAGAGAATTCAACTCTTCTGGTGATCAACATGACCCAACGATTGGATGCAGCAGGGCGCGAATACGATACTTTTAGATTATAGTAGAAGCGTAAGGAAACGCAGGGACTTAGATGAAACAAAACAAGCTGGATCTGGCTATCAAGGCGGCCACTGGAGTTTTGCTGGTTGTGTTGGCCTTCGTGATTGTGTACTCAATGCAAGATCACGTCGTCGGAGTGGGTGATAGCGCCCCAAGTTTCCGCGTCAAGACCGACAGCGGCGCCGTAATGACTCCGAAAGACTTCGGCGGCAAAGTGCTGATCTTAAATTTCTGGGCAAGCTGGTGCACGCCGTGTGTCCAGGAGATACCGTCCCTGAATCAAATCCAGAAAACGTTCGCATCCCAGGGTTTGGTGGTGCTGGGCGTCAGCGTTGACAGCAAAGAAGAGCTGTACCGGAACATGCTGCACAGGTTCCAGATCACCTACCAAACCGTTCGGGACCCCGAAGAAAACATCAACTACAAATACGGCACTTACAAGGTTCCCGAGAGCTATATCATCGACCGCAATGGCAAGGTACTGCAGAAGTATGCCGGTCTACCCGACGTGAATGGCGAGTGGAAGCTCTGGACCGATCCTGAGATAGTGAGTTACGTTCGGTCGCTGTTGTAAATGACACCGGCGGCCCAGAAGAATATCCACGATCTCCTGGGTCCGCGCGGCTATCTCGATCAACCCGAAGACCTCACGCTGTACGAGTACGACGGCAGCGTCGACAAAGCGCGGCCGGAGCTGGTGGTCTTCCCGAAATCGGCGGAAGACGTCGCCGCCATCGTAAAAATTTCCAACCAATTCGGCATCCCGATCGTCGGCCGCGGCGCAGGCACCGGGTTGAGCGGAGGCGCCATTCCACGCGCGGGCGGCATCGTGATTTCGTTCGCCCGCATGAATCGCGTGCTAAAGATCGATCTGGAAAACGAGCGCGCCATGCTGGAACCCGGTGTGGTGAATCTCGAAATCACGCAGGCTGTGGAACGGCAGGGCTATTTTTACGCTCCCGATCCCTCCAGCCAGCGGGCGTGCACCATCGGTGGCAACGTCGCGGAGAACGCCGGAGGCCCGCATACACTGGCGTACGGAGTCACCACGAATCATGTGTTGGGCATTCAAGCTGTCCTGCCGGACGGAAGCACCATCGAAACTGGTGGCGATGCGCCGGATCAACCCGGCTACGATCTCACGGGTCTGCTGACCGGCTCCGAGGGCACGCTGGCGCTGGTGACCAGGATCACCGTGCGGCTGATGCGCCGGCCTGAAAACGTAAAAACAATTCTCGCGATTTACGACACTGCCGGCGACTGCGCGGATTCAGTAGCCGAGATCACCGCTCGCGCCATCACTCCGGCGGCGATCGAAATGCTGGATGGCGTCATGCTGCGCATGGTGGAAGAAGCTACTCACGCCGGGTATCCGATGGATGCCGCGGCGGTTTTGCTGATCGAGCTGGAAGGCTTGCGCGAGGCGGTGGAAGAACAGGTGTTGCAGATTGAGCAGTCCTGCATCGGATGCCGGGCGCGGGAAGTTCGGATTGCAAGGTCGGCAGCGGAGCGCGAACTGTTGTGGAAGGGCCGCAAGAACGCCTTCGGCGCGGTAGGGCGCGTGAGTCCGGCGTATTATGTGCAGGACGGCGTGGTGCCGCGAACGAAGGTGGCTCCCACGCTGCGGCATATCCACAAAGTCTCGGAGAAATACGGGCTTACTATCAGCAACATTTTCCACGCGGGCGACGGCAATATGCATCCCATCATTCTGTTCGACCATCATAAGCCCGGAGAGCTGGAGCGCGCCAAGGCGGCCGGCGACGAGATCCTGCGCTTTTGCATTGCCGAGGGCGGCTCCATCACCGGCGAGCACGGTGTGGGGATGGAAAAGATGGAACTGGTCGGCGAACAGTTCCCCGATGCCACGCTCGAAATGATCCGGCGTTTCAAGACCCTCTTCGACCCCTCGTGCCGTTTGAATCCCGGGAAAATGCTCCCCACCGGCAAAGGATGCATGGAGATACGCCAAAAGCCGGGGATGGTTATCTAGTTTCTGGTTTCTGGTTAAAAACTCTTCTTGACTTAAACTCGACTTCAACCCGTAGCATCTGGGTATGAAGACACTTTTGTTTCTTGCCGTGACACTTTCCCCCTTCGCCTGCGATCGCTCGGCCCTGACCGCTGAGCAGCGCAAGCGGCATTTTGACGAACTGGGTCCCGAATTGAGATCGATGGTGAAGGCAGCGCGGGAGTTGCCGGACGGATACGAATTTCAGTTCCCGCACGACCCAAAGACATATCAGTTGGTAGCCGAATGGGCCGCCGCCGAGCATCTCTGCTGTCCCTTCTTCGACATTGACCTTCGCCTGGAGCGGGAGCATGGCGCGTTCTGGCTGCGCCTCACTGGCCGGGAAGGCGTGAAGGAATTCATCAGGATCGACTTCAGCAAGTGGCTGAGACAGTGATAGCCTTTGGTCATGACCATCGGGGAGGTTGCGAAGCGATCCGGCCTGCGCCCCTCGGCAATCCGGTATTACGAGAAAGTTGGATTGCTGCCCAAGCCGGCGCGCTCGAGTGGGCAGCGGCGATACGATAGCCGCATTCTCGCGCGGCTCGCGGTTCTCAAGCGCGCCAAGAATTACGGATTCACGTTGGATGAGGTACGCCAGCTTTTCAACGATCCCGGCCGCCCGTCCGAGCGTTGGCAGCGCGTAGCCCGGCAAAAGGTCGTGGAACTGGACGCTTTGATCGAACGGATTCGCGGAATGAAGGATCTCATTGTGCGCCGCTGCCAGTGTGCGGACCTCGATGAATGCGGACGGCGGCTACTCGCCTCGAAGTCCGGCGCTTACGCTACTTAGAAACTCCGTAATCTTTCACCAACCGACGCACGGCGCTAGCGAGATCGAACTTGCCATTGAGATAAGGCTTCCAGTCCTTTTCAAGGACCGGGAGCGCGCCAGGCCAGCCGCGCTCTAAAACGCCGCCTTTAATGCCGAACATCGTATAGCTATCCAAATGCTGCTGCGCGACTTCGCCCACAGTGTAGAAGAGCACCGCGTGCCAGACGGCACGCCGCTGAAAGAGTTTCTTCTGCGCCTCGAGTTCCGCCGCGAGCGCGTCGCTGATTTTTTGGACCATGCCGTGGGAGGCTTCATGGAATAATGTCTCGACCACCGCTTCACTCACAGGGCCGCTCGATGCGACCGTGATGTGCGTGGGCTCCAGCACCGTGTACGCTCCTGCCCAGCTCGCGTACTCCGCCACATCGGTCCGAATCGGATCGGTGGGCCACGGAGTCTGGTACGCAGCAGACAGCTCCTTCTTCATGACCGCTTCGTATTTGGCCACCAGCGGCGTCGCGGCAGCTATCCAGGCCAGGTTCTTGCGATTGTGTTCGGGCCACCAGCGCGTTTTGTAGATGGGCGCGGCCAGCTCCAGAGTTTGGGTCAGCTCTGCGTCGATTCCTGAGCCTTTCAGGGATTCCGTATTTTCTACGTTCGTCAGCGCACTGTTGATTCCCGCGATGTCGCGGCTGAGCAGTTCGTGGGTTGTGATGTCGCTGCGATATACTTCGAGCGCTCGCCGCCAAGCTTCGCTATCGGATGGCTCGGGCGATTTTGCGATGGCCTGCTCGTAGAGAAAATGATGCAGGTTCACCCAGAAGTTGCTATGGAAGTCGAAAGTGGTTTGCTGCGCCGCCAACAACCCGAGCGTCGACACGAGTGTCGACGCGGCACGCAAAAGTGCGTGCGCCACGTTATTCATAGCGGAGGGCTAGCATGGGATCTACGTTGGTGGCGCGGCGGGCCGGTAAATAGCTGGCTAGCATCGCTACTGCTCCCAGGATCAATGCTGCTAATCCTAGGATCAACGGATCGCCGGGCCGCACTTCAAACAGCACGCTACTCATCAAGCGCGTCACGCTAACGGTCGCAATCAAACCCAGCGCGACGCCCGCAGCGGTCAGAATCAGGCCTTGGCGCAGTACCAGCTTCAACACGTCCGCGCGGCTGGCCCCTAACGCGAGCCGGATACCGAATTCCTGGGTACGTTGCGCCACCGAATACGCCACCACACCGTAAGTTCCGATTACCGCGAGCGCCAACGCCACTGCGGCGAAGATTGCCACCAGTTGCGCGGCGATGCGCTCAAGGCCCGTAGACTGGTTCACGATTTCCTGCATGGTTCTGATCCGGCCAACCGGCAGATCGGGATCGATAGCGTGTATGGCTGCCGTCACGGAATTGGCATTGACGGTTCCTCGCACCGCCAGGGCGACTTCGCTTGACGGAGACTGGGCTAAAGGAAGGTAGACGCTGGTGCTGGCGGGCTCTTCAATGCGATTCTGCTTGACGCTTCCCACCACTCCGACCACGATGAGCCACGGTAGTGGTTGGGCGCCATCGTTGAAGTAGTGAATCCGTTTTCCGATCGGATCCCGATTGGGCCAATATTGTTTCGCGGTGGCTTCATCCACGATTGCGACGCCTGGTGCGTTCGCATTATCGAGCCGGGTAAATGCACGGCCGCGCAGCACCGGAATCCCCATCAAGCCGAAATAGCCTGCGCTGACCAGGCGTTGGTCGGCGATGGGTAGGTCGTTTAGGCTTTTGGCCGGCGGAAACCCCTCCACCTGGAAGCTGTTATGGCCGCTGTGGCCCTGTAATGGGAGTGACGAGACCAGGGCAGCTTCGGACAATCCCGGCAGCGTACCAAGCTTGGCGAGAAGCCGATCGTAGAAGAGCATTTGTTGCTCATCCTTAC
>Ga0207031_10166_pt1 | contig 18680 bp, 14 predicted proteins | sample Alteio_BWMinCont_37_FD_153278 | JGI IMG/M metagenome (GOLD analysis project Ga0207031, IMG submission 153278) | Enriched cells from forest soil in Barre Woods Harvard Forest LTER site, Petersham, Massachusetts, United States -... | ecosystem: Environmental > Terrestrial > Soil > Temperate forest >... | reverse complement strand
CCGAAAATCCGCTGCACAAGGAGTAGAGCAACACACTGATAGTCATGGCCCGGACGCGGCCAATCTTGTCTCCGAGCCAACCGAAAACAACGCCGCCAGTCGCTGCGCCAACGAGGAAACAGGCTAGTGTAATCTTGTACCAAATATCGACTTCAGACTGGGGCGCGGAATCGCCAAGCAATTCGCGCAAAGCATCGTTTCCCACGAGAGGGAAAAGGCCCATCTCCATACCGTCGAACATCCACCCCAGGAGTGCTGCGAGAAGCGCAAGGTTACGGCCACGAGTTGAAACTGCGGGTGCGGTCATGGCGGGTTCCGGCGGGAAGACTATAAGACAGCATCCGCATTTGAGAAGCGAGCGGCAAGGGGGAGTTGCGATGTCAGCTGAAAGGTTACCAGTATCCGAGATAGTACTGCGGGAAATATAAAAAGAACGGCAACCAACAGAGGCCAGTGAGTGTCATGCCTCCACCCACCCAGAGGTTGAATCTTCCCCGTGAGGATAACGGGCCAACTCCAAATGCTGCATTCAGAAATAGATATGTGGACCAAGCGGTGAGTGGAGGGAAAATAAGTCCGAGAATGGCCGTGAAGACAAGTCGGCAGGCATAGTCATCGCGGCTCTCATACGCAGGTATGGATGGCTCCGGCTCTTCAGTTTCGGGCAGCGGTAAAGCAGATGTGTCTCCGTCTTCAGGTGTGGATACCTCAGCCGCGGCAGCGAATTCCTCTTCCGTGACGTCGGTTCCCAAACCTTCACCATGCTCACCAAACCGCGATTCCAGCAATTGAACTGCCTTTTCCGCATCCTCATCCCAAACTTGAACCTTCACACCGCCAACGGCATTGGAAAGCAACCAATCCATGGCCACGAGACTTTCATCGCTGACGGTCGCTCGAACTCCAGCCTCTTGCAATGCATTTTGAACCAGACGAGCCTGAGCGGGTTGATCGAATGTCGCGATCGTGACCAGTTGTTTACCCATATTTGCCTCACAAAATAGGCCCGGCTCCTATAATCCCAAACGTCGATCTCGCTGACGACGAGGTACAGTTTTTTACTACTGAACAGCATCGGTTTGAAACAATTATTTGAGATTATCAACCAATGTCACCAGCAGATGCCTATGCCGAATTGATTACTCGCACCAAGGAACTAAGCGTGCTCAATTCCTGTGCCGCTGTTCTGGGATGGGACCAACAAACGTTTATGCCGCCTAAAGGCGCTGGACTTCGCGGCGAACAGATGGCTCTGCTTGCGGCTCTCTCTCATCAGAAATTTACCGACCCTAAAGTGGGTGAGCTGCTCGGCACGATTGAGAATTCTGAGTTGGTCCTCGATCCCGAGTCCGATGCGGCGGCGAACGTGCGCGAACTTCGCCGCGGCTTTAATCGGGCCACCAAAATACCGCAAGCGCTCGTAGAAGAACTAGCCCGCGTCACAACCCAGGCTCAGCAGGCCTGGGACCAGGCCAAGAAGACGAATTCCTTCCCCACGTTTCAACCATGGCTGGAGAAAGTTGTCGCCCTGAAACGTGAGGAGGCCAATGCAGTTGGTTTCAAAGACCACCCGTATAACGCACTCATCGAAGAATACGAACCGGGAACAACCGTTGCTGAGCTCAAAGCATTGTTTGCTGGGCTCACGACAGAACTCGTTCCGCTCATCCGCAGGATCGTCGAAAGCCCCAAAAAACCGGATCGCTCGATACTCGAACGCGATTTCCCAATTGAGCGACAAAAAGTCTTCGCCGAATCAGCTGCTGCTGCGTTTGGATTCGACTTTGCGGCGGGAAGACTCGATACCACCTCTCATCCCTTCTGCTCGGGTTTTGGACCTGGCGATTGCCGCATTACTACTCGCTACAATCCCAAATTCTTCAGTGAAGCATTCTTTGGAGTAGTACACGAGACGGGCCACGCACTCTACGAGCAGAATCTCCCGGCGGAAAACTTCGGCACACCACTTGGAGTGGCGTGTTCGTTTGGCATTCACGAATCGCAATCGCGATTGTGGGAGAATCAGGTTGGCCGCGGTAGGCCGTTCTGGGAGCACTTCTTTCCCCGCCTGAAACAGACCTTCCCTGTCTCGCTCGCTGGTGTTTCGCTCGATGGATTCCACTTCGCCATCAATGATGTCAAGCCATCCCTCATTCGGGTCGAGGCCGATGAAGCAACCTACAACCTGCACATCGCGCTGCGCTTCGAGCTGGAACTGGCTTTGCTGTCCGGGGATCTGACTGTGTCGGATTTACCGTCGGCATGGAATGAACGATTCACCGCACTTTTTGGATTAACCGTTCCAAACGATACACAAGGTTGTTTGCAGGATATCCACTGGAGTTTCGGAGGGGTCGGTTACTTCCCCACATATACGCTTGGAAACCTGTACGCAGCACAATTTATGGTGGCCGCGAGAACGCAACTTGGTGTTGAGGTGATGGAAGAATCATTTCGCCGCGGCGATTTCAGTCAGCTTAAGCTTTGGTTGACTCAGAACATACATCGACATGGTCAGCACTTTCGGGCCAATGAACTCTGTCGGAGAGCAACCGGGGTTCAACTCTCACCGAAACCTTTCCTGGATTACCTAACCGAAAAATACGGAATTCTTTACGGAGTGTGCTAGAGTTGTCAAAACTACTCTATCGCCACTCTTGGCAGTGTTGGAACAATCCAACAATCGCGTAGAGTCTATCTCTTTTAACATTGGTTTTCATCAGCGGCACAGGACGTGCAAGGCATGTATGCCGGACAGTATTTGCCATAGCTCTACCCCACTGACGAAACAGCAAGACTCAATGGCTGCACCTTCCTGCCCAACCAGCCAGCCGAAGACGCCAAGCGCGTCTAACGACGCAACTGTCACGTTGTCTTCGAAGCTGGGTGATACGCAAGCGTTAATCTATTTGCAACGGGATGCCGCGCCGGCCCCGGCGGAAGCTCCAGAGCTGACACCAGAACCGGGCATTCACGTCGGCACTTACGTCGTGCAGGAAAAACTCGGCGAAGGCGTGTCATGTCATGTATTCCGGGGCTGGGATCAATCGCGTTCGTATCCCGTGGCATTGAAAATCCTGAACTGGGCCAATGTCTACGATCGTCCCGCGGCGATGAAACAGCTCCGCATGGAAGCAGCGGCCTTGGCTCGTGTCAAGCACCCTCTTGTGGTTCGCTTCCTGGATTTTGCTTTCGATCCACGCTGGCCATACCTCGTCACCGAGTTCTTCGAAGGCCGTCCGCTGGGCGAACTGCTCCGATCTGGTGGGGCTTTGCCGCCGGCCTGGGGCATGTTCATCATCTCACAGATGGTGGATGCTCTTGGAGCGGTTTGGCAGGCCGGGGTGGTTCACCGGGACATCAAACCGGACAATATCCTGGTCGGACCACACGGGAACGCAAAACTCATCGACTTCGGGTTGGCTAAAGCGGATGCAATTCAGGCGAATCAGGAGAAGTCGGGCCCGGAGCTCGCCGGCACGGCAGCCTATCTTGCTCCCGAACAGGCCAAGGACGCAAGCACCGTCGATCACCGCGCCGATATCTACTCCCTCGGCGTGACGCTTTACGAAACACTGACCGGACGGTTGCCGTTTGAAGCCCGCAACCGCGTCCAGGTGATTTTCCAACACCTGAACACAGAGCCAGTTCCTCCGATCCAGAAAGAACCGAGCATCCCCTCGCTGGCATCCGACCTCTGTCTCTGGATGCTGGCCAAGAACCCGGACGACCGCCCGCAAAACTACGAGGAGCTTCGCCAGGCATTCAACACGGTTTGTGGGGTGACACGGTGAAGCGGGTTGACAAGACGAGGGAATGAAAACCGCCGGGGCAACCCGGCGGTTTTGTATTTTCACGCTATCTGCACTTCCGCCGGCTGCAGTACAAATTCATCGGCTCCTTCGGGTGGAGTTGCCAGTTTCAATTCCTTGACGCGCCAGCCAGGATGATTGATTTGACCTGTGAACGGCGGTTCACCAGTCACGTTTCCAATCACTCGCACTGCCGATGGATCGAAGCCTTTCGGCACCGTTGTGTTGTCTCCTTCATTTCCGGTTAAAACGGGGACAATTGTGGCGTGCTGTTTCAGTGCGGCCTGTGCTTTCTTGTGTACTTCCCGGACAGCCTGACCAATCTGGTCATCGGGCAAAGAGTGAATGTCCTCCATCAGAAAATCAACTAGCCTAGCCTCGGCTTGGAGCAACGCCAGCATCCGCAATGGAGCACCGCTGGGTTTCGGCGGCTTAGGCGGCTCAACCGGCTTGAGTTCCGCCCCACCCACGATCGCGAGGAGCTTCTTCGAGAAGGTAGGATCCTGCTTGGCTCTCCCCGCGATTGTCAGACCTTGGAATACTCCACCCAAACTTCCCGCGCGAGAGATTCCAATTCCCAACATAAGAATCAATGTCACTATTACTCCAATTAGTGCCCCGATGAGATATTCCATGTCGTCCTCCACTTACGCTTAGTTTGGAAACTCCGCTGTTATAGGGATGAATAGCCAGAGTTGGTAATTCCGGTGCGAGTCTATCGGTTATACCAGCCTTAATACCTGTAATGGCAGCACTGGTACGCGCGGAGTTGGTGCTTTGGCCCTATTGCAATAAAATTGTCGCGTGAAACTCCTGTGGCGGTACTTCAAGTCCGATGAATGGTGAAGTGAATGCATCGAGACCTGCGTGGCCGGGTTGTACTGATTACAGGTGCATCGCGCGGAATTGGCCGTCGAGCATGCGAGCGGCTGGCAAAGCTGGGAGCCAAGCTCGCACTCACGGCCCGGTCTGTCGATGACCTCAACAAAGTTGTTGGTGAAGTTCGAGTTACGGGTGCGGAAGTTCAAGCATTCCCCGGCGATCTGACAAAACCTGAAGATCGAGCGCAGATTCTTGCGGATGTCGTAGCCCGATTTGGCGGTCTGGATGTATTGGTGAATTGTGCTGGGGTTTGCAGTTTTGGTGAGTTTAGCACCTCGACGGAGACAATCGTTCGCCGGGTGATGGAGGTGAACTTTTTCGCGCAAGCCGAGATGGTCCGTCTCGTTCATCCACACCTGCTCCAAAGCGCGAAGGATGCCGCCGCTGGTTGGCGGCCAGCCGTTGTCAATGTCGCGAGCATCTGCGGCCGATGGGGCATTCCTTCGATGTCCGAACACTGCGCGAGCAAACACTCCTTCGTTGGGCTGACAGAAGCACTGCGAGGCGAATTTGAACGATACGGCATCGATGTGCTGCTGGTCTTGCCGGGCCTTGTTCGCAGTGACGACCTCAATCGACACTTGCTCCGCAACGATGGAAAGATCTACCTCGATTTCGAAGGTGCACAGCCTCCAGATGAAGTAGCCACTGCCGTTGTCAAAAGCCTGATCAGAAACCGAACAGAGGCGGCAGTGGGATTCGTGTCGTGGTGCGTCTGGATGTCGCGTCGATTATTTCCACGCGGCGTGCGGTTCTTCATGCAAAGGAAAGTCTGGCGGTTTGCCAAACGCGAACGGTAACCATAAGTAAGGTGTTCGCCCAGCATCCCACGAGATGCGAACATGCGTCAGCTAGAGGAATTATCGTTATGGATCGGAACCGCCCGCGATGCCCGGGATATCAAAAATGTGTTGAGCCTTGGGATCAAAACAATCATTGACCTCGCTTTGGAGGAGTCACCGGTCCACCCAACACGGGATTTAGTTTACCTGAGATTTCCCCTGCTGGACGGATCGGGGAATGCAAGTTGGTTGATGCGAGCCGCTCTTGCCATGGTTGAGTTATCCATCCGATCACACATACCGACCCTGATTGCTTGTGGTGCGGGCATGAGTCGCTCGCCCGCCGTTGCAGCCATAGCCGCTGCTCCTTTTTTGGGAATTGAACCGGCCGCAGTTTTGGTCTCGCTTCACAGCCGTGGGCCCATTGATGTGTCGCCAACATTATGGCAAGACCTGTTGGCATCACGAAACAGCCCGAACACCCACAATCCACAATCCTCAATTGACAATTAACCACTAACTACCTACTACCTTATGTGCGGAATCGCGGGAATGTTTGATCTGAGTGGCGAACGGGAAGCCCCGGCAGGGGTCGTTCCCGCCATGGCTCAGGCTATCCTTCACCGCGGTCCCGATGAAGATGGCTTTCTCGAACGGCCGGGCTTCCAACTCGCCAACCGAAGACTTTCGATTGTCGGCCTTGCCGACGGCAAGCAACCGATAGCCAATGAAGATCGCTCCATCTGGACTGTATTTAATGGCGAACTGTTCGAGTATCACGACAAGCGAGCCGAGTTGGAAGCCAAGGGGCACGTCTTCCGCACACACACCGATACAGAACTTATCCCGCATCTCTGGGAAGAATATCGCGAGAAGATGTTCGACCACCTTCGCGGGCAATTCGCCATTTGCTTGTGGGATAGCCGCACCAATGAAGTGATCCTCACCCGCGATCGAGCAGGTATCTGCCCTCTTTTTTACACCACCGTCCGGCGGGATGGCACCGACTGGCTTCTGTTCGCCTCGGAAATGAAAGCGCTATTCGCGTCAGGCATGGTGGAGCGCAAGCCGGATTTCCAGGGACTCAACCACATCCTCACGTTTTTCGCAATGCCCGGTCCAACCACCGTATTCGAAGGTGTGAAGTGCCTGATTCCGGGCCGCTATCTCCATTTCAAACTCGGGCAGACTACACCGGAGCAGGCAGTCCGGCAGAAAATCTACTGGCAGATTTCTTATCCTGACTGGGGCCAAGAGGATTACGGATGGGATGAGAAACGAACAGTCGATGGGTTCGAGCAGGTCTTGTTTCAGGCAGTCAAACGTAGATTGTTCGCCGATGTGCCCGTTGTGTCTTATCTCTCGGGCGGCGTCGATTCGAGCCTCGTCGTTGCCATGTCGAACAAGGCACTCGGACGCCCGATTCCAACTTTCACCGTCGCCGTGAAATCGAAGGGGTTGAACGAAGAATCAGAGGCACTTTTTGCCGCGAAGCACCTCGGTTGCCAGCCAGTTATCGTGGACTGCGGTCGCGAGGAGTTGCGCGCCGGCTACCCGGAACTAATCGAAGCGGCGGAGTTTCCAGTAGTAGATACCTCCTGCCTTGGACTCTTGCATCTGGCTCGCTCGGTCCACGAGCACGGCTACAAAGTAGTCCTCACAGGCGAAGGGGCTGATGAGTGGCTGGCGGGCTACTCGTGGTTCAAGATTAATCGTCTAGTTGGGTGGATGGACAGGATCCCCGGCCTTCCCCTCGGCTATGCACTGCGGCGATCGTTCCTGACCATCACCGGACAGCCCTCGTTCCCTTACTCCTCATACCGCCACACACAACAACTGATGGGCGGGCACAATGGCTGGATGGATCTGTATGGCTTCATGAGCCTCAACAAACTCAGGTTCCTTACCGGGGAGATTCGCGATATCCTGGTGGGCCGATCGGCTCTGGAGGACCTGGAGCTTCCAGCGGACCTGAACCGCTGGCACCCCTTTAATCGCCAGATGTATTTCGGTGCTCGCATCATGCTTCCCGGACATCTGCTGGCGAGTAAGGGTGATAGAATTGCCATGCACTCCTCCGTCGAGAGCCGTTATGTGTTTCTCGATGAGGACGTGATCGACTTCATGGCCAAAATCCATCCGCGCTGGAAACTGAGGGGAATTTCCAAGGACAAATTCATCGAACGCAGAGTGGCCGAACGGTGGTTGCCGTATGAAATTGCCTGGCGAAAAAAACACATGTTCCGTGCACCAATGGATAGTTGGATGAAAAAGACCGAGATTGAAAATAATGGCGCCCCGGCTTCACGCGGCGATGACTGGATCGACCAGGTGCTTTCGACCGAATCGCTTCGGAAAGTGGGCTACTTCGATCCGGTCGCCGTGACGGCAGCGCGAGAAAAACTGTCCCGACCGGGACGAGGCTTGGGCCGCACCAGCCTGGAAATGGGCCTGACCGCGGTGATTGCCACACAACTGTGGCATCATCTTTATCTCGGTGGGAAACTCTGTGAGTTGCCGGCCCAAAAATCAGTGGCGTGAATATGGTAAACGTTTACTTGTGTTGATTCCCGACACCGACCGATGGCTGCTCGTATGTCCTACGCAATACTCACACTCTGGCACGAACGGTCCCGTTACCTCCCGGGCGTGCTGGCCGTGACATTTTCGGCGGTCCTGATTGCGCTACAGTGCGGATTGCTCCTTGGTCTGTTCAAAATTACATCAATTCCGATCGACAATACAACTGCCGATCTTTGGATAGGTTCGACGGCAGTGCCCAGTGTCGATCAAGGCAAGCCAATTCCCAACTCGTATATCACACGCCTGGCCGGGATTCCCGGTGTGGGAATGCCCGAGCAGTACATCGCCAATTACGCCAGCTTCACCAAGCCCATCGGCGGCACGGAAATGTGCTTCTTGCTCGGCAGCATACTCGACGATGGTGCAGCAGGTGCAGCAACTGTGCTAACACGAGAGCAACGTGCTGCCCTCACTATGCCAAACGCCATCATCGTGGATGAGTCCGATATCAGACGCCTCGGACTCGACAAACCTGACGGCAAGCCGAAAATCAACGGCAAAGAAGTGACCATCGTGGGGAAAATCAAAGGGCTCAAGAGTCTCGCGGCTCCCTGGGTGTTCTGCTCGCTCTACACAGCGCGACACTTGCTCGGCCTCTTGCTGCCGCCCGATCATGTGACCTATTTCCTCGCTCGGTGTGAATCCGCTCGACGGGCCAAAGAAGTGGCCCAGGAGCTTCGCAACGAATACAGCGACGACATGATGGCTCAAACCGCAGAAGAGTTTTCAACGGGTTCCCGGGAGTATTGGCTCTACCGTACCAAGGCGGGTGTGGCGCTCGGCTTTGCCGCGTTGTTGGGACTCATTGTTGGGGCAGTGATTACTGCCCAAACGCTCTACTCGGCAACCATTGCCAATGCCAAGGAATTCGCTATTTTGTTGGCCTTGGGCATCCCGCGCTGGCGCGTTTCGGTTATGGTCCTTGCCCAGTCGTTTTGGGTGGGAATTACGGGTCTGATCGTTGCCGCACCCATGTGTTTGGGGCTTTGGTATCTGGCTCGCCAGGTAAATAACACGGAAGTGGACTTTCGCTGGGAAGTGATTGTAGGAACAGGCGTTGTTACTCTCGCGATGGCCATGCTCGCGGGTATCTTTGCGTTGCGAAGCGTCCGCCAGATTGAGCCGATGAATCTATTAAGGTAGAGGTTTGGCAGTTGGTATTTGTAGATGGTGGGCGAGTGCCCCTACTAGAAATACCAAGTAATTGCCGACTTCCGGCTACCAACCACCAACCACCACTCGCCATGACCCTAAACGCAGCTACTCCGAGTTTACGAGGTGTGAATCTGACTCGCACCTACGGGGATGGCACATCCAGACGTGCTGCCTTACGAGAAGTAACTCTGGAGTTGCAGCCGGGAAAACTGGCCCTGTTGATGGGTCCGAGTGGATCGGGCAAGTCCACTCTGCTGGCTATTCTATCCGGCCTGCTCGAACCCGATGCCGGCCAGGTGCTCACCGATGAAAAGGGGCAACTCAGAGATGTCTGGACCATGACGGCCAAGGAACGCGAGGTCTATCGATTGAACCATACCGGGTTCGTATTTCAAGGCTACAATCTTTTTCCCGCTTTTACGGCCCGGCAACAACTGGAAATTGTGCTCAAGTGGGGCGAAGGTTTAGGTTCGCGCGAAGCCCAACGACGCTCGGATGAAATGCTGGATCGGTTGGGATTGAGTGATAATAAGCATAAAAAGCCGGCCCAGTTATCTGGCGGTGAAAAACAGCGAGTTGCCATTGGCCGGGCGCTGATCAAAAACCCGATGTTTGTATTCGCCGATGAGCCGACGAGCGCTCTCGACTGGGAAAATGGGCAAAATGTGATCGAATTACTCCGCAATGCGGCACATGAACGGAATGCGTCGATTCTTGTCGTTTCGCACGATCATAGAATAATACCGCTCGTGGACATATACTTTCACATGGAAGATGGTCGATTGGAACAACGCCCCCTTCCACATTAACTCAATAGTGCGTTGGTTGTTTGTGTGTTAGGATTTGTTACTGCAGGTTGGAAACGGGGCAAAAATGCCGAGAACCGAAAGCTTGGGGACAGATCTGTTAGACCCCAGGCTTTTCACTCGGCATCATCTTGCACCGACTCCAAAAAAGGAGACCTGCCCATGACGAGGCTTCAGTCCGACCGATCCATCCCGCGGCTTCGCTACACACTTTATGTAGCCGGCGTGGTGATTATGATTGGCAGCCTGCTGGGCGCAAAACTGCTGACGAACGGAACTGCAGACGATACCAAGGCCGATCCATCACGGGTCACCACGGCCAAACTTGTCGGCCCTGTTGTGATGGGAACGGTGGATAGCGACCCGCAACCCATTCCGTATGGACTGCCCCCAGTTCTTCAGTCCGGTACAATTGTCGAAAAGTTTGTCAAAGATGGCGACGAGGTCAAGGCGGGCGCTAAACTCTATCGGTTTGATACATCAACTTTGGAAAGTAGCCTATTAGTGGCTCAAAAGGCAGCTGATGTTGCCAAAATAAAGGTCAATGAAGCAAATCTAGGCCTGACCCAACACGAGGAGCATGTAAAAAATCTCAAGCTGGCTGTTACGGTAGCGGAGCGAACCAAGCTTGGAAAAAACGAAACATACAGCTTGATCGAACGAAGGTTGAAAGACTATTACCAGACTGAAAATAAAAACATTACTCCGGAACAACTACAAGTAAAATTGGATAATGATGAAAAACTATTAGCGGCCAAAGTTGAGTATTTCAAAGCACTCAGTGAATGGGATCTTCAGCAACGCCAAATAGAAGCACAGAAGGTGGCCAAGGAGATCATACTAAATCAGATAAAGCAGGCCGAAGCTGTCGTGAAGCAAGCGGAAGCGGAAGTGTCGAAGGCCCAAACTGCCATAGACCTATGCACGATTCGCGCTAAAGTCGATGGAATAATTGAACAGGTAACAATTGGCGAAGGAGCCACGCTCGGTGTAAGCACACTCAAGCCTGCACTCTGGCTAATCCCAGCGGGACCTCGCATTGTTCGCGCTGAAATAGAAGCCGACTTTGCCCATCGAGTATCTTCGAAGCTGATTGGGAAAGTAGTCACGATTTATGACAACACCGACCCCAAGTTGACTTACAAAGGCGAAGTGCAGAGAATCAGCGACACATACCTTGTGAAACGTTCTTCAAATGAAGGATTGCTCGCCTCGGATACCCGCATTCTGGAAGCCGCCATCAAGGTGGTCGACGTCTCACCAACCGACCGGCCTCCGCTTCGCGTTGGGCAACGAGTGCGGGTAGACTTGGGCCAGTGAGGAAACTACTGGTGAGTAGCTCAGGCGCAGCTAATTCATTGGCAGCGCCTCCAATCGCACTCGACTACCAACAGTCGTCCCTTTATTGTCGCCGCGTTACTCGCCAGGCCAACAGCACTTTTCCCATCGCGTTTCGACTCCTTCCACCTATCAAACGGCATGCGATGGAAGCACTCTATGCCTTCCTGCGCATCAGCGATGATCTGGCTGACGAAGTTGGGGAAATAACCGATAAGCGACAGCGCCTGCACGTGTGGCGAGAAGGCCTACGTGCTTCTTTCGAGGGCAAGTTTAACCATCCCATCCACACTGCTCTCCTGGATGCCGTCAAACGGTTCGCCATTCCCCCGAAACTGCTCTTCAATGCCCTGGACGGGGTTGAGTCCGACTTAGAGCCAAAACGCTTTGACACGTTTGACGAACTTTATCCTTATTGCTATCGAGTGGCATCGGTTGTCGGCTTGGCATGTATTCGGGTTTGGGGATTCCGGCCCGGTTCATCGGATAAAGATTTGCGGTTGGCGAACGAAGCAGCCGAGGCCGCTGGTATCGCATTCCAACTCACAAATATCATTCGCGATCTAAAGGAGGATTACGATTGCGGCAGAATCTATCTCCCAATGGATGATTTCAATCGATTCGGAATCTCACCATTAGTGTTGGCCGGCGTGGCCGGAAGTTCCAAGCTTTGCGAACTGGTTGAATACCAGATACAACGCGCCAGGGGTTATTACCGGCTCGCTCAGCCGCTAGCTCGGTATCTTTCAACTGAGGGTCGAGCGATATTTCACGTGATGATGGGCATGTACTGTAACTTGTTGAGAGAGATTGAAAAGGACGTGATGGGTATTTTCACAAAGCGTATTCGCGTTCCGAACTGGCGAAAGAGCCTGATTCTGCTCGGTGGCTGGAGTATCAAGTGGGGGTGGAGATAAGAGGCAATTGGAGTCGACGAGTGCATTTCGGAACAGCGCAAAAGCGCCTGGTTCGGCCCAAGCATCCTCAGCTGGTGGGTGTACAAGTGAGCCAGCACGTCAGCGCAATCGTCGATGTTGCCCCGATAATGACTCGTCACGGTCTTGCAATTCATGAATGATCGGAGCGATGCCGTCTCCAGGGCACAGAATCAGATGGTGGATGATGAATTTAAGCGTGCGCCCAACTTGTACCTCGTAAGAATCTCCACATGTCATTTGTCCTCAACGGGGATGGCTTCGCCATCTTTAATCCGGGCCAGCAACTTGCCCTCCAGTGTCACCACCTTCTCCGGGTACAGGCGGTAGAGGTGGAGCGGATCGTTGTAGAAGCCGTTTGTTTCACTGGAAATGGATGTGAAGACTTCCTTGTCCTTCCAGTTCACGCGCAGCTCGAAGTCGGAATACCTTCCACAGGCGTACTCCCAGCGGAGCTTGCCATCGACCTCGCGCGCCTCGATGATCAGCAGCACCTCCGGGTCCGTCCCGGCATTAGACACGAGTGCGAACAGGGCACCGTCAACCACTCCGGTCTTGGCGGCCGGATAGCGATAGAGGGGAGTCGGCAGGAGACGCATTTCCCACCGCTTGAGTCCATAGTCGATCTCGTGGCCCGTGAACCCCTCCGCCAGCCGGCGTATCTGGAGTATGCGCGTCGCAGACGTTGATGCCGGGGTGGGGGCGTCGGGCAGCTCCTTCCGGACCAGCCCCTTTTGCGGCTTCCACTGGTGATACGAATCCCGCTTCACCAGAAGTTTTTCGGAGTCCAGGGCGTGGAGTTCGTGCATGATCTGACGGCCGGGGAGTTTTTCGTGCGGATGTGAGAAAATACCTGCCAGGGCGGCAGGGCGTCCGTCCCGCAGCCACAGGAATATCACTCCCTGTTGGTCGTGACGGGCCGGGTTGGACCACTCGAAGACAGGCTCCTTCTTGAGTTCCAATTCCTTCTTGGGAGCGGACTCGACTGCGAATGAGTATGCCTCGGCATCCTTGACGTAGATGGGGAGCATCTTCTTCGCCAGACCGTCTCTCGGGTCGTCAGCAGCCAGCAAGGCAGAAGCCGGGCCATACACCGTCAAGACCGTCGCGGCGGAAAACAGAATCCGAGCGATCGACTTCATTGTGAGCTCTCCGCGAATCGTGATGGGAATTCGCCACGGGACTCTCTGTCGCATCTCACGTGGTAGTAATAGTTGACGTTATGGGAGATGGGTGAGCACTGGCAATTTGCGTGTCACCGGGATCTTATCGAAAAAGACTACGGGCACTGACTTTTCCTGTCAAGACAATTTGTCTTTATCCAATGCCTGAAGAAAAAGGCATCGTTACTCACGCGGATGCCGCGATCCCCTTGGCAATTTGCTATTACTCAAGGTAGCTCGCAAAGCCTCGCTACTTCGCAGTCTCTTCTGATGCTAAAGACTCTGCAGTTCAACGAGTTGCAAACAAAAAACGCATCGATCATTAATCGCGATCGATGCGTTATTGACTGAAGTTCAGCACCGATCATACCAGGCCGAAATCCAAGCTTCCCGCTGAAGCAAACAGGTTGGCAATGGTCACTGTCACACCGAGTGGGTTGGTGCCGCTCGGATCCCGCAAGACAACGCTCGTGACAACACCGTTGAAGTTCACGTTGTAGCTCAACACGGTGTACTCGCGATTCGCGGACAGCGTGACGGCGAGGCCTGTGTTTAATGACGTTCCGGCGACAGTTGCCGTAAGACCAACTGAAATGGAATACCCACCCTGGAAAAGACTTTCGATGTTTTGCCCCAACTCTGTCGAATTGGGGAAGCCGCCGGGACCGTTCAATGGGGTGGAGCCGACGCTCGTGGACGAGGCTCCAAACGCCAAGTACACATCAACCGCCGCTCCGCCGTTGGAGGCTTGAAGACTGGCGTAAGAGGCCGGTCCCACCTGTGTCCCAAAATAGGCAAAAGCCTTTTCAACGATGGGCACCCAGAGGCTGTTCGAAACTCCGGTTGACGCATAGGCAGTGACGGTATCACCATACTCATTCACAGGCAGTTGGTTGTCCACGCGATAATAACTGCCGCCGAGATTGACCCCATAGGTTCCGTCGCCGAAGTCCACCACGTTCTCTTCGATGACTTTCGGATCTTGTTGGGCGATCGCTCCCAGCGCGGACAACAGCCAGCTATCATCGAGGTTGGTGCCGGTGCCGTTCACGCCACCGCCTGCTTTATTGATGAATTGTTTGACATCTTGAACCGTCGGACCGGCGGTTGCGAAGAGAGGTCTCTTACCGAATGCCTCGTAGAAATTTCCCGGAAGAGGTGTCGGCTCCGTGAATGTGCCGCCGCCCAAAACATTGGTCGGTCCATTGGCAACACCACCGAATGTTCCATTGGCAAAGCCGGGAACTTCCTGGACGGTATAGTTGGCCGTGCTCCCCACGATGAAGTCGCCGACGCCATTGATAAAGTCTTCCCAGATAACTCCATTATTTGCGCTCGCGGCGGTAAAGATGGTGTCATCGCTCTGACCGTTGATCGCCACAATGGTATCGTCTCCACCCCCGCCGACGATAGTAGCCACACCGGTCCCACCGTTCAGATAATCGTTACCGGTGCCGGCTTCCAGAAGATTGTTGCCCGAACCACCCTTGATGTAATCGGTGCCGCTGCCACCAATCATCGTGTCGTTACCGGCGATTGAGAGGAGTGTATCGTTCCCGCTGCCTGCCACCATCGAGACCGGACCGGACTGCCCTATAAACGTATCGGTCCCGGCACCGCCTACAAACTTGACCAGTCTTGCCGTGGTGGGGTTCGTCGCGGTGGCTGTAAACACCGATGTTCCAGCACCGGCATCGACAACAATCTCTTGCATTGAAGCAGGTTTATAGACGAAGGCATGGCCAGTGATTTGGTCCTTGATCACGACCGACGTCGGTGTCTGAGTGACCTGAATGTCCGTCGTCAAATTGTTGGCTCTCACGGTAAGAATGCCGCCGGCCAAACTCACCGCTGCAACGCTCGGGACATCGCGACTTTCAAGGAGAGTGATCTCGGGGCGAAACGAATTCTTGTTCCTCTTCGACATGGGGAGTCTCGCCGTAGTCAGTGTGGTGTGATTCCATCTGTGGACACGTTTGTTAATCGTAACCCCTGGTCCTTCACTGTCAACACGATGATGGCCTTGGCATGCGAATGACTGGACATCCGCGGTGTCACTTCCAGACCAAAAAAATCATTCGGACCTATACAAATGGTGCGAAAAGCACACTGTGAAGTGGACAATGATGGTTGAAACAATCGTACGGACCGGCCAATATTCTCTCATTATCTATTCATTAACGATTACTTCTTCCTTGTTGCCTCCTTGCCTTCAACAATGATAGTGATGGGAAGGCTTGGATAGGTGGAGACTGCGCGTATCGTTGCCGATTTGGGAAGCGGCACGGCGGATTGGCCGCGCAAGACCAGCGAGTAGCTGCCCATTGGCAGATTCTGGGGCACATCGATACTCACCTTTGCCTCAATCTTGTCGGCAGTGAGAGTAGTCAGCGGTTGAAGTGGATTATTTCCCTGTTGCCGCGGTCCAAAGTTGGGTGTAGCTGAGAACAGCTGGATTGCGTCTTTGAACTTTTCGTTCCGCGTCACTTTGAGCGTCACTTCAAGCTTGTCTCCAGGCTTGGCTTTCAGTTCTTTTTCCACTGGCGTCAAGGTGAAGGGGGCATCGCCGCGGATGGCAAGCGCCAATCCGGGACCGCGGTCCATCCTTGTGAGCATTGGTGTATTTGGCGGCGGTTGATTGGGCTGAAGTCCCTGTGCGGACCACGTTACGGTGAAGGGCCGGGCGTTGTAGGCGAGTGCTCCTGACGAGCCGGATATCGTGACAAAACCATCCCAGTCTTTTGCCAGCGGATCGGCAATGAGCACAAGTGTGGCGCGTGTCTGGCCCACGCCAATTACCTGTGGTGGACAGGAGACGCCTGGCGGCAAATTGGCAGCTCTTAGTGTTATGGCGTCGTTAAATCCGTCGAGACGGAAAACAAAGACGGAGAACAAAACGGCGCCGTTTCTGGCGAGGGTCCCCGCATCGGTCAGGTGAGGCGTGACAGGCATCACTGCAAGCCGGAAATCGGGACGTTCTGGAGCTATCCTCAAAAGGTATTGGTCGCGCGCGCCCGCTTGAAATGCCGCTTCGACACTCGAAACCATCACCTTGTAGGTCCCGTCCGTGGGGGCGATAAATCGATACCGGCCTGGATCGTCGGATTTCGTGTAGAACTGGTTTGTGCTGAGCGAATCCGGACCGTCCTCCATTCGAGCGATTGTCTTGCCCTTCTCATCGCTGACGACAAAAAATGGCGTCATCGGTGAGCCGATTCGTTCGGCGAATACCTCGATTGTCCAGACTTCCCCTTTCCTGGCCTCGAAACTGTACCAGTGACGATCACTTTTTCTGGCGATCCGACCAGCGATGTCGCAAGGGAGTTTCACCGGTTGGGCTTTTTCGGCACTGGTGTTATCGCCGGCATCGAAGAAACATGGCCCTACCTGTGAATCCAGAACCAGACAACCGGTCGGCTGATCGAAGACATCGCTCCCATCCAGGCTCCCGGCTGTGGGTGGAATAACCGCGCTCGTCACTAGTCCGAGCGCGGAGCCCGTGCGGTTGAACTGAGGTTTGACAATAGTATCGAAGGAACTGCCGTCCGGTTTTTTGAAAACAGAGTCAGGTTTTCCACCCGGGAGATTCCGGCCGACGAGAGTATGCATGCTGTTGGCGACAGGGGGAAACACCGCATCGACCCAGGGACCCGTGGTGACAGTCAAACGATAGAAATGATCGGGGCCACCCGTGGTATACGCGAATTGTGCAACTCGAACGAGGTAATCGCCATCCGCTGGGACGTTGAAATCGAGCACGGCATCGCCGTTCCTGTACCCGTGGTTGGTGGCAAGAGTTCTGCCATCTCTGCTGCTCACCAACAGGTCGGCAACCAGCTTGCTGTCGATGCTCGATGTCAGGCAATACACGAGAATGTTTTGGCCGGCCGTGGCCTTAAACGAGACATAATCGACATCGACAGGCGTGGAAATCACGCCGTTCACGGTTGTATTCAGTTCTATTTTCTGAGCCTGAGCAATGTCGTTATTCGGTTCGACTTCGTTTACTTCAACCAGATTCCCCACCACGAACGCACGCGGATTGCTCAAGCCACTCTTACTCACAACGCGGACATCGTGAGTTCCGAACGGCACATCCTTTGGAACCGTGACTTTAAACTTCACTGCCGTGGCTGCCTGAGCCCGCATACCGCCCTGTTTTGCCTTGGGATCGGGTGTTGGCACGCCAGCGCCTAACGGCTCGGCTTTGATACCTTTCGCGCTGAATAGCAATTTCTCCTCGCCATCGAACCCATTGCCCGTAAAGGTGACTTCGACGCTCTCACCGGACTTGGCTCCATTTGGATAAACAGTGAGCAGTTGCGGACCGGTCTGACCGGTAACCATTCCACCGATCAGCAGTACCACTATCAGGGAAAGAAGACGACGTTTGCACATGACAAATTCCACTGAGGAGTGCACCTAGCAGTTTGACTGGTATCTGAAGAGTAATCTGGTTTCTGTGGAGTAACAAGACGCTAATGGAATTGTGCCGGTATGATAGTTGAGTCGGCTCAGAATATCTTTCGCGTTTTTTTTTACACCAGGATTCAATCATGCGAAGCTTCGTCCGTCCGACACCGATGACCGACAGCCTCTATGAGTACGTATTGTCCGTGTCGCTCCGGGAACCGGAAGCTCTTCGTGCGTTACGCGAGGAAACTAGCAAGTTCTCCGAAGCAGAATGGCAGATCGCTCCGGAACAGGGACCGTTTCTGGCAATGATCGTGCAACTGATGGGAGCGAAACAGTGCCTGGAGGTGGGGACCTTCACGGGCTACTCGGCCGCATGGGTGGCAAGCGTCCTGCCGGCCGACGGCCGAATGATCTGTTGCGATATCAGCGAGACTTACGCCGCCATAGCCCGCAAGTATTGGGCGCTGTCAGGGGTTGCCGGGAAGATCGATCTGCGTGTGGCGCCAGCGTTCGACACCTTGAATGAATTGCTCGACTTGGGGCGCGCTGGAACCTTCGATTACGCGTTCGTCGATGCCGACAAATCCAATTACGATGCCTACTACGAGAAGTGCTTGCAGCTGATTCGTTCCGGTGGGCTTATTGCCATCGACAACACTCTCTGGGATGGAAAAGTCGCCGACCCATCAGCTGCAGATGCCGATACAGTCGCGATTCGCGCCCTCAATGCCAAATTATTCGGCGATCGGCGAGTCACTCTTAGCTTTCTGCCGTTCGCCGATGGGTTGACACTGGTACGCAAGAATTA